>Ga0310811_10002354_pt1 | contig 23630 bp, 20 predicted proteins | sample YCmetagenome_FD_207642 | JGI IMG/M metagenome (GOLD analysis project Ga0310811, IMG submission 207642) | Soil microbial communities from experimental microcosm in Duke University, North Carolina, United States - YC | ecosystem: Engineered > Artificial ecosystem > Soil microcosm > Unclassified ... | reverse complement strand
GGACGCATGGATGGATACAGCACGCCTGGCGTGTTGAAAGTCGCAAGAAATAAAGTCCTTCCTGAAGCTCTGATATTCGTCCGTCTCCGCCCTCTGATGGACTGAAGCGAGTTTCGATACACCACAATCTCTTAGCGGATAGCATGTGCAGATCGTGTGCAGCGGGAGATCAATCTTTGGAAATGGCTATCGCGTTTGAGCAACCATTCATTCGAAGTTGCTATACGCGCGCGTAGTCGCCTTTCTGTGTATTCAATTGTGCTGTTACACTTCACCGTCCCGACGGTGGGTGAGATTGCGAGCTTTCATGCTGCATCTTGGCGCGCTGATGGCGCCTGCTGGATTGAGCTGCTAAGCGACTGTTCCCGGCGCCTTTGGCGCCGAAGAGCTCCGCCCATCTTGCGCCTGTCTTCCTAGTCGGGCGAAGTGTCGCTGACGTTGAGAACCTCGAATCACGTTTTTGGAGACAGGACTCGCATGACCGAATGCCCATGCAAATTGGCAAGCGGAAAATAGAGCCTGTGCGTCTCCGGATCCACCGCGACCGAATGTGCGTCTTCGCCAACGAATACGTCCTGTAACGTGACTGGCGATGCCGGGTTTGTTATATCGTAGGTCGAGAGCGTTCCGGACTCCGACGCCACATAAAGGCGTTTGTTTTTGGGATCGACAGCGAGAACGTCGGGATCACGTGCAACAGGCCGCCGGCCAAGAGTATTTCCCGTCGCGAGATCGACTGCGAGCAGGACATCGTTGGCATCGCACGCGACGTATCCAATCGCAGCTCCCGGTGCAACTGCGAGTCCGTGAGGGTGCTGTCCGCCGGTGAGTTTGTATTTCGAGATAACTACGGCTTTTACGGGATCGATGACGGCCAGCTCGTCACGCGATTGGATTGGGACGTAAACCCTGGAGGTAAGCGGATCGTAACGAACATTGCCAACTTCGCCACCTGTTGCGATGCGCGCAACGAGGCGGTTTTCATTCGCATCGATAACCAGCACCGCGGAGCCAAGTTCGTCGGACACGAAGATCCGATGTTCCGTGGGATCATAGGCAATGCCGTCAGGGAAAACGCCGCCGGGCAAGCGCGCGATTTCCCGCAGGTTGGCGGTATCGAGAACGGCCAGCGCCCCGCTTCCTGACGTCAAGCCCATCATCCCAAGACCGACCAAGAGCGACGGAACGAGTCCGGCTCCCGGCACACTGGCATATAGACGGTGAAGTTCGGGAACAGCGAGGACGCCGGTGACTTTCGGGAAACCATCGAGTTCAGCCGTAACTTTGCTATGCATAAGATCGAACACGAGAAGCTTTCCGGCGCCCATTTTCGCTATATAGAGCCGCTGCGATGTTGGATCGACGCTCTGATAATCAACGCGATCGGTGGCTGGGCCGAGCGCGAAATCGCCCACAAGCGAGAATAGAGGCTCGAATGATTGCGGTGGCGGACTGGAGGGGGCGCCCGCATCGCAGCTACTGCCAACGAGCGAGGCGATCAAAAGGGCGACCAGGAAAACGCGATGCATGGAGCGCTCCGCAGTTTGAGTCCCTGTCAGTTCAGTATTGCAGACTTACGACGATTGATGAACGCCGAGTTGTCGTCCTTTGACCAGCCCGTAAATGGCCGGAATCACAATCAGCGTGAGGATCGTCGAGGACAGCATGCCGCCCACCAGCGGAACGGCGATGCGTTGCATGACCTCCGAGCCGGTGCCGGTGCTGAACAGGATCGGCAATAAGCCGGCCATGATCGCGCAGACCGTCATCATCTTGGGCCGAACGCGCTCCACCGCGCCTTCGATGATCGCGTGATAAAGGTCGGCAGCGGTCAGCGCCTTGCCCTCCAGCCGCCGCTGTCCGATCACGGCGGTGAGCGCGTTGTCGAGATAGATCAGCATGACGACCCCGGTTTCGGCGGCGACACCCGCAAGCGCAATAAAGCCGACCGCGACTGCCACGCTCATGTTGAAGCCCATCAAATACATCAGCCAAAACCCGCCTGTCAGCGCGAACGGGACGGAGAGCATCACGATCAGGGTTTCGGTCAGGCGGCGGAAGTTCAGATAGAGCAGCAGGAAGATCAGGAACAGCGTGACCGGGATGACCGTCTTTAGCCGCGTCGCGGCGCGCTCCAGATATTCGAACTGGCCGCTCCATTCGATGTGATAGCCGGGCGGCAGCTTCACTTGGTCCTGCACAGCGCGGCGAGCCTCTTCGACATAACCGCCAAGATCACGGCCCTGCAGATCGACATAGATATAGTCCACGAGCTGAGCGTTTTCGGTGCGGATCGAGGGCGGGCCTTGCGTGATATGGATAGACGCGACCTGGCCGAGCGGGATTTGCGCGCCAGCCGGCGTGCTGACCAAAACCTGGCTGGCAATAGCTTGCGGATCGTGCCGGAAGTCCCGCGGATAGCGCACGTTGACGGTATAACGCTCGCGTCCTTCTACCGTCTCGGTTACCATCTCGCCGCCGAGCGCGGTCTGGATCACGTTCTGCATGTCGGCAATGGTAAGGCCATACCGTGCGAGCGCCGCGCGGTCAGGATCGATGTTGAGATAGTAGCCTCCCAGAACCCGCTCGGCGAAAGCGCTGGTGGTGCCTGGCACTTTGCGCACGACCGTTTCGATCTGTCTGGAAACACGATCGATTTCCGCAAGATCGTTGCCATAGACCTTCACGCCGACCGGCGTGCGGATGCCGGTGGAGAGCATGTCGATGCGGGCCTTGATCGGCATGGTCCAGGCATTGCTGACGCCGGGAAATTGCAGCGCCTGGTTCATATTCGCGATCAGCTTGTCGGTCGTCACGCCGGCGGGCCAGGTTTCCTCCGGTTTCAGATTGATGACAGTCTCAAACATCTCGGTCGGTGCGGGATCGGTCGCGGTCTCCGCGCGGCCGGCCTTGCCGAATACGGACGCCACTTCAGGGAAACTCTTGATGATTCGGTCCTGCAACTGGATCAGCTCGCCAGCCTTGGTGATCGACATGCTGGGCAGGCTCACCGGCATGTAAAGAAGCGTGCCCTCGTTGAGCGTGGGCATGAACTCGCTGCCGACCCGCGTAATCGGATAAAGCGAGATCGCCAGAACCGCCAACGCAATCGCGATGGTCGCTTTCCGGTATCGCAACACCAGATCGATGATGGGACGGTAGAGCCAGATCAGCGCCCGGTTCACGGGGTTCTTTTGCTCCGGCATGATCCGTCCGCGCACCAGCAGCGTCATCAACACCGGCACCAGCGTGACCGAAAGAAGCGCCGCCGCCTCCAGCGAGAAGGTGTAGGTATAGACCAGCGGCTTGAACATCCGTCCTTCCTGCCCTTCCAGTGTGAACACCGGCGCGAACGACACCGTGATCACCAAAAGGCTGAAGAACAGAGCCGGTCCCACTTCGATAGCGGCTTTGACCAGCACATCGAGCCTCGACTCGTTCGGACCCGCCCGTTCCAATCTCTTGTGCGCGTTCTCGATCATGACGATGGCGGCATCCACCATCGCGCCGATGGCAATCGCAATACCTCCCAGACTCATGATGTTTGAACTGATGCCGATGATGTGCATGACAATGAACGCGATCAGGACGCCGGCCGGCAGCATGATGATGGCGACCAGCGCGCTGCGCGCATGCAGGAGGAAGATCAGGCAGACCAATGCAATGATGATGCTTTCCTCGATCAGCGTGTGCTTGAGCGTGTCGATGGCGCGATAGATCAGACTCGAACGGTCATAGACCGGAAGGATCGACACGCCTTTCGGCAATCCGCCAGCGATGTCTGCGATCTTCTGCTTGACGGCCTTGATGACCGTGAGCGCGTTCTCGCCGTCGCGCTGAAGAACGATGCCGGCCGCGACCTCGCCCTGACCGTTGAGTTCGGTAAGACCACGGCGCTCGTCGGGACCGAGTTCGATATGGGCCACGTCCCTGAGCAGGACAGGCGTGCCGCCTTCGCTCTTCAGGACGATGTTTTCCAGATCGCCGATGCCTCTGAGATAGCCGCGGCCCCGCACCATGTATTCGCGCTCGGACATTTCGATCGTGCTGCCGCCGACATCCATGTTGCTGGCGCGAATAGCGCTTGTGATTTGCGAAAGCGGAATGTTGAAGGCGCGCAGTTTCGCGGGGTCCACCACCACCTGATATTGCTTGACGAAGCCGCCGACGCTGGCGACTTCGGCGACACCGGGAACCTTGGCGAGCTGATAACGGATGAACCAGTCCTGGATCGAACGCAGTTCCGCCAACGTGCGCTGCGCACCGATCACCGCGTATTCGAATACCCAGCCGACGCCAGTGGCGTCCGGACCCAGCGACGGCGTGACGCCCGCGGGCAGGCGCTTCTGCGCGAAGTTGAGATATTCCAGAACCCGGCTGCGCGCCCAATAGATGTCCGTGCCGTCCTCGAAGATAACGTAAACAAAAGATGCGCCAAACATGGAAGTGCCGCGCACGACTTTGGATTTTGGAACAGCCAGCAGAGCCGTGGTCAGCGGATAGGTGACCTGATCCTCGACCACCTGCGGCGCCTGTCCGGGATACTCGGTATAGACGATAACCTGCGGGTCGGAGAGATCGGGAATGGCATCGAGCGACGTGTTGAGCACAGCCCATACCCCAACAGCCACGACAAAAACTGCCGCGAGCAAAATGAAGATGCGGTTGCGCGCCGAAAGCGCGATGATTTGCGCGATCACGGTTTTGCTCCCGCCGTGTTTTTGGTTTGGCCCGCCGTGAAGGATTGCAGCGCGGCGCGCAGATTGCTCTCGGCGTCGATCAGGAAATTCGCACTGACAACGACCTGTTCGCCCGGCTTCAAGCCACTCAGAATTTGGGTGTAGCCCTCACCGTGGGCGCCCACCTTGACAGCGCGTGGCGCGAACCGCCCCTGACCTCGGACCACGAGCACGGTCTGACTCACGCCGTTATCGAGAATGGCCGAGTCCGGAACAACCAAAACATCGCCTGCCGGAGTGGCCGCGGCCTCTATCTCAACATTTGCATACATGGATTCGCGCAGCGCGAGGTTCGGATTCGGAAGGACGATACGCACGCGTCCGGTTCGAGTCGCCGCCAACATTGTTGGATAGACAAAATCGACCCTTCCGCTGAATGTCCGTCCCGGATACGCGACAAAGGCGATGTTAGCCCGTTGTCCGGAACGAACGTCGCCGAGGTCTTGTTCCTGCACGTCGGCCAGCACCCAGACAGTCGAAAGATCAGCGATCTTGAACAGTGGATCGCCGGTGTTGAAATGCATGCCCTCGATGGCTGTTTTCTCCACAATGACGCCGGATCGCGGCGCGACGATTGTGACGGAGCGCGTGGCTCGCCCCGTGCGCCGGATTTCCGCGATGGCGGACTCCGGTATGCCGTACTGGCGCAGAACGCTGGCGGTCTGCGCGATTTCCGTCGGGTTTTTGTCCTGCAGCGCCACGACATAGTCGATCTGGCGCGTGATTACGTCTGGCCCGCGCTGCATCGTGGTATCGGGTGTATCGATCCAGACGCGCGCCAGCGGCTGGCCGGCGCGTACTTGGGCGCCCGTGGTCGAGACGAGGAGCTTTTCCACCACTACGTCGAACTTTGTGGTGACGACGGCCAATTTGCTTTCATCGGCTTGGACCGTTCCCGTCGCGCGGATCGCATGCGCGAGGGAAGACCGCTGCTCGACTGGCGCGGTCCGCACCCCCAGCATTTGCAGACGCGCGGGACTGACGCTCACGACGCCCGTTTCGTCCTCGCCGTCGTGGACGGGGACGTAGTCCATTCCCATGGCGTCCTTCTTCGGCACCGGTGAGGTGTCAGGAAGACCCATGGGATTGCGGTAGTAGAGAATTCTCCCCGCGCCTGCCGATTTGGGCGCCACTGCCGGTGCATCGGCATAGACCGGCTTGAAGTCGCGGCCGGCTGCCGTCTTCTTCGGCGTCGGCGAATAGTCCGGTTTGCCGTCAGGATTTTGATAGTAGAGGGGTTTGCGGCTCTGTGGCCGCTGCTCGGCACCAGTCGATGTCACGGCGCTCACGGACGATGCTGGCGCATGCCGTGTGTCGGAATGCAGCCAGTAGCCGGCACCTAGACCGATAGCGATAAGTGCAACGGCCGCCACGCCGAGCACCAGGATTTGGATTCGAACTGTCTTCACGATGCATCTCCAGGTGTGGAAACACCGTCGGCAGGCAGCACGAAGATCGCGCTACCTGCCGATAGCGAGATCACGGCGCTAGCTTGGTGGTGATGCTGCCAGTTACGGTCTGCGCAACGCCTTGCACTTTGGCGCTGAAACTGAGCGACCAGTTGTCCGGCTTTTTCCAAACCGAACCGTTCTCGACTTCGAAGCGATAGGTGCCGGGCGGCTGCTCGCCGAGCGGCTTTATAGGCGCGGTCATGCCAGCCATGCCGATCGGCCCCATGTCCGCTCTGGACTGGATGATGATCGCGCCCGTGACGGGCTCGCCACCATGGATCAGCCGGACCGACACGATGTTCTTTCCGGTTCCTTCGGGCTTCGCAGGACTTGCGAGTTCGAAATGATAATCCGCGCTCGGCGCCGAAGTGGCATTGGCCGCAAACGACAACCCGGTGGCAAACGCAAAGCCGATAAAGGTCGCATTCTTCTTCATGCTGATATTCATGGTGTCCTCCCGCTCGCGCGTACGCGCGAGTTGAACGGTTGAGGTCGTGCCGAAGAATCGCTTCGTGGACGTGCGTAAACTGCACACGCGTCGAAGCGTTCAGGCGAACGCGCTCAGCGAGCCGTTACGCCTTTAGGCGCGGAGGATGGGAGGTGGCAGCGCGGGAGGATTGGCGATTCCGCTTCGGTTCACATCGTGTGTGAACGCGGCTCTCTCGCCACGATTCAGCAGTTGTATCGGCGAAGAATCTTGGATCAGCGTTACTGGCAGCGCACAGGCCGTGCAGATTCCGCAGTTCATATTGGAACTCTTGCAGGGCGTTCCCTTGTTAGGGGCGGTCTTGTTCATCATGGCCATGCAGTCGTTCTGCATCGTCATGCCGAGCATCAATGCTTTGCCAGACATTGCCGGCGCCGCCCAACTCGGCGCTGTGGCGCCCAGGAACACCCCAAGCGCGAGGACAAACGTAACAATCCGCCGTGCGAAAACTTTGCCGAACATGGAGAGGACCATACGTCCCGGAACTCTATCGATCAAGGATCGGCCTAACATATGAACAATTCGTGAGGTGATCCACCGGCAGCTCGCGCCGAGCGCTCAGAACTCATATTTGCAACGAATATGCGCAACCAATCTACTTCTCGATTACGCAGGTTTTTTTGACGGTCGGACAAGCGAGTGTCGAAAGAGCGCCCATAATAAAATGGGCAAGCCGATAGCCGTCGGCAATGTCCAATAAGCAACGGAAGGCATATCCCTCCAGGCCGGAAGGTTCTTGCCATTATCAACGTAGAAGGCGGTCAGCAAGACGATGTAGGAAACGCCCATACCGCTGATGTGAAACCTAAGCCAGTGAGGCCAGCGGTGTCTCATGGCTGCACGGCCAAACGTGGCCGCTGCAAAAGAGAGCATTCCCAGAAAGAACAAGTGATAGTCCTCACTCCATCGAAACACAGCGAGGCCGGTTGCCGAAACAAAGACGGCCGCTAGACACCAGTAATAGATGGTCCCAAATGTCGGATGGCGCCCCTTACGTTTTGGGCTCAACATCGCGACTGCACCGGCGACAACGCAGGCGAGTCCGACCAGTACATGCAAACTCACAACGACCAGAAAAACCCGTGAGGTCGATAGTATTGGGATACCAAACAGATCGGACGAGTTGATCAAAGATTACTCCAACACTCTATGCGTACTTGCGCCAGATCACTTCCGGTACGAACGACAAAAGAGCGGCCACCAGTGTAATTCCCACGACGTTGTTAAGAGCGTGCGGCCTCCATGCAAATGCGCCAAGTCCGAGCAGTCCGATAGTAGCGGCGCCAAGGAGGAACGCTGGCCCGGAGATATAGCAATGCAGCCGATGGCAACGTCGCGCATTCACGACACAACCGATCCCCATCCAAGTGAATGCGATCACCCAGACAAGAGCGGTTGCGCGCGGAAGCAGGGTGATGAGGTTCGCCGAGAATCCCACGCATAGCGGTAAGCACCACCAAAGAAGAGCTGACACGGGTCGCTGAACCAAATCGCTGTTGGGTTCATAATTCGGCCGGTTGTCAGAAGAATTCGTCACCGGCAGCAGGCATCGCTAGGCCCACCTGCGCGTTCAATCTGAATGGGCGGGCACGGCAACGATCCGTAAGAACAGAATACACAGCAATCCCCTAGCTTAGGACGAAGCACGGCGCCGCAGCCCTCGCATTCATAGAAATAGATGCAGGCATCGGTTGGCATGGTCTCGACGTGCTTCAAGCCGCAATTCGGACAAGTGATCTGGCTGGTCATAAGCGGAACAAAGGATGCGGCATCAGCGCTCATTGCGATGCGTGCTTTTCGTCGAATTTCGTAACCATCGCATCCACCTTCGCCGCGAATACTTTGATGCCCAGGAATGGAAACTTCGGATTGCCCTGAAACCCATCGAGCTGATGCATTAGGAAGGCTGGCCGTGGCGGGGCTCTCCCGTTCCAACCCGCGTCTGGCGAATATATCATCCAAGTGTCCCACGCATAAATCCAACGCGAGCCATTCCAGTAGCCCAACGCATGCGACATCTGCCGTCCAAAATCACCTGTGGGATTCCAGTAGTGCCGCGCGAGCGTCGTACGCAGCAATTCGGCTGCCGCCGGAATGTCCTTGTTGCTACCGCCGATCACCGGCTCATACACAACATAGACTTTCACCCTCGCGCCCTTAGGTAATTTTGCGAGAACGTCGTCTCCCATGTCCGCCAAGCCGCGAAGACAACTCGGACAGCGCGGGTCTACAAGGAACATCAGCCGCACGAAGCCTTTGTCCCGATTGAAGTCGTTGTGCAACGGCTCGTCCGCGCTGTCGAGCACCGCGACATGCAGTGACGCACCGCAGGAATGTGTGGCCCCAGAAGGGTCACAGCCGGCAAGCATCAGCGTGCCGAGTACTACAACAAACAGCTTTTTTGACAGATGAGACATGGGCCGGTCCTCAATTCAAAAAGTGCAGCGCAAAGGATGCGGCGTCGATCGCTATCACGATGACGGTTGCGGCCCACACCAGCCAACGAAGCCTTCGCTGTTGAATGACATCGCAAGCCGCCTCGGCGCGCGGACGGCGATAAACGAACCAGAAGCCGATCCCCAGTAAGAAAAGTGTACCGATAACGACATAAGGCTGAACAAAAGCCAGTCGAGCCAGCAGCACCGCGCCCGACACACCCAAGAGCGTAACCGCCCAGGGCGCTACGCAGCAGGCACCGAACGCCAAAGCCAGCGTGCTCAAACCCAGCGCGCCTCCGGTCACGCCCAGGACTTGCGGTTTTGCGTTCAAGCTGGTCTCCCCGTCGCCTTACACGCATTGTCGCGTAGGCTCTTGCGGTCTAGCCTGACCCTAGACCCTGTAGCGGCTACAGACTCAAGAGGTTTTTGCATGACCAAAACGACCGACAAGGTGGAGTTTCCGATTGGCACCCTCGCAAGAGAAAGCGCCGTCAATATCGAGACCATCCGCTATTACGAGAAGATCCGCGTGATGCCGAAGGCGCCGCGCAGTGCTGGCGGATATCGTCTCTATGCGCCGGAGCACCTCAAGCGGCTGACATTCATCCGCCGTGGGCGTGAGCTTGGCTTCAGCCTCGACGAACTGCGGGATTTGCTGCGTCTCGTCGATGGTCACGCTTACACCTGCGCCGAGGTTCGTGCATTAACGCTCGATCATGTCGCGGGGATACGCCGGAAGATAACCGATCTCCGGCGCCTCGAACGCGTCATGACGGCGGTCGCTTCCCAGTGCAGCGGCCGCAAAATTCCCGACTGTCCGATTATCGACGCGCTATTTCGGGACAGTAGCAAAAAATAACCATGGAAGAACACCATTATCGATTCACATCAATCATGCGAAGCCGAGCGCATTGCCAATCACGCTAACTGATGAAAGCGCCATGGCAGCCGCCGCGATCATCGGCGAAAGCAGGATTCCGAACACCGGATAAAGCACGCCGGCTGCAACCGGCACACCAACGGAATTGTAGACAAAGGCAAAGAACAAATTCTGACGGATATTGTTCATCGTCGCCTGGGACGGCCTGCGTGCGCGAACGATGCCGACAAGGGCGCCCTTTAGAAGGGTCGCGCATGCGCTTTCCATTGCTACGTCCGTACCCGAACCCATGGCGATACCGATATCCGCTGCCGTCAAGGCTGGCGCATCGTTCACGTAGTCACCCGGAATGGCAAAGCAAACACGGTCGATCCGGTGCCCATTCCGATAAGAATCAAAAGGCCTAATTGGAAGGAAAAAATATATTTTAGCTCCAAGGTTGTTCATAATCGCCCCGAGGCCTTTTTTGACAAGCCCGTCTTAGCGGTTCAATCAGAAATTTGACTGGTCCCGGAGACCACACTTTGCAGAGACGCGATATCACTCAGGAAATTCTCGATGCCTTACCAGCTCAGGTCGCCTTACTTGACCCAAGCGGATGCATCGAAATCGTCAATGAGGCTTGGCGCAAGTTCGCAACAGAAAACGAATTGCGCGCTGAAAATCTCGCTCTCGGCTCGAATTATCTGGAAACATGCGACGCGAGCCGGGGGGAAAGTGCAGAAGGCACAACGATGGTGCCTCCTGGGATCAGAGCCGTGTTGTGCGGTGAACTACCATTGTTTGAATTCATTTATTCCTGTCATTCGCCTATCAAAAAGTTCTGGTTCAAGACCATAGTCACACCGGTAAGCCTAGCAGATCATCGCTACGCTCTCGTTACCCAAATCGACATCACCGAAGGTGCGCTTGCCGAAGATTCTCTACGAGAACGCATGCACCAGCATCAATTACTTGCTGAGGAACTGGGCAAGGAGCGGGAAAGGCTCATCACAGCCCAAGCGGTTGCGAAAGTCGGTAGCTGGGAAACGAATGTCTCGACCCTTGAGGTTTCATGGTCGGAGGAGACCTATCGAATCTTCGAAGCTGATCCAGCAACATTTACGCTTTCGCACGGCGCGTTTCTGAGCTTTGTGCATCCCGAAGACCGCGCGGCGGTCGATGACGCATTTCGGAAATCTCTTTCCGTGAGAGAAACCCGATCCGTTGATCATAGAATCCTTTTACCAAGTGGCCGAATAAAATATGTCACCGAAACATGGCGGACAGTCGGCGGTGGTGACGGACCGATGAGGGCAATTGGCACCTGTCAGGACATAAGTGAGCGTCAATTGAGCAATGAGATGTTGCGCGAGAGCGAGGCCCGACTGGAGCGCGCCCAGGAAATTACGGGCATCGGTAGCTGGGAAATTGATGTGCAGCGGGCGAATTTAGTCCTGTCGAAGCAGATGTATATTATTCACGGCCTTACTCCCCACGATGACGAACAGTTGCCTCTTAAGGACATTGAGCCATTCATTTCGGCAAATCGAGAGAAGGCCTCATCATGGTTCCAACGACTTTTGGCGGGCGAAAAAGTTGAGCCATTAGAAGCGTCCATTCATCGCCATGATGGAACAACCCGCATCGTAAACAACGAGGCGAGACCTCTGTTCGATAAAACTGGCAAAGTCACAAAGATTTCGGGAACGCAACGCGACGTAACGGACACGCGCCAAGCAGACCACGATTTGCGCCAAAGCCAGTTGCATCTAGCTCTCGCGCAGCAGGTTGCTTCAATTGGCAGCGCCGCAATAGATTTTCGGACAGGGAAATGGGACTGGTCCGACGAGACCTATCGAATTTATGGCGTTGAGCGAGGTCGGTTTACACCATCATTTGAAGGGCTGGGTGCGCTTGTGCACCCTGAGGATCGCGACGAACTTCTTTCCAAACCCGCTTTGGCTCGAATGGGTATAACCCCGCCGCCAATCGAATACAGGATAAAGCGTCCCGACGGGGCTGAACGAATTCTCCGCCGAGAAGCTGCTCTCGTCCGGGACGATTCTGGCGAAGTCCTCGGGATAGTAGGAACGGTGCAGGATGTAACCGACCTACGAGCCGCCGAACGCGAGAAAAATTTCCTCCAAGCGCAACTTCGTCAAGCACAGCGGTTAGAAGCGGTGGGCCAGATTACGGGTGGCGTGGCGCATGATTTCAACAATCTTCTCACTGTCATCCTGGGCAATGCAGAGGTCATTGAAAAACATCTTGCGGAAAATTCGGCGCTTCGCGAACTGGCGGAATTGACAAGACTGGCGGCGGAGCGGGGTGCCGACCTGACCCGCCAACTATTGGCCTTTTCGCGGCAACAACCGCTCGATGCCAAACCGGTGGACATCGAGCAGCTTGTTTCTGGCATGAACAAACTTCTTAAACGCGTGCTCGGAGAGCGAGTAAACATCAGCACTATCTGCGACCCTGGATCGTGGAGAGCTTTGATCGATGCTCCGCAGCTCGAAAATGCTCTTCTAAATCTTTCCGTTAACGCGCGAGACGCTATGCCGGACGGCGGGCATCTGACGATCCAGGCAAAAAATGTGAATCTCGACAAAACCTATGCGTCCGAGGAATTTCAGCTCGGTGCTGAACCTACTGGCACAGTATCGGGACAGTATGTCCTGATCTCAGTATCGGACACCGGAATGGGAATGGATGAGACCACCAAGCTAAAAGCTTTCGAGCCATTTTTTACGACGAAAGACGTTGGTAAAGGCAGCGGTCTTGGACTGAGCATGGTCTATGGCTTTGTCAAACAGTCAAAAGGCCACGTCCGTATACTCTCCAAACCAGGCCGGGGGACAACGGTGGAGCTTTACCTCCCTAAAGCGGACGAGACAGCAGTGAGCCTTGAATTCCAATATGAAGAATCCCCTGTCCTGGGTGGAATTGAAAAGATACTGGTCGTGGAGGATGACGAGTTGGTTCGTCGCCAACTTACCTCGCAGCTAAAGGACTTGGGCTACAACGTCGTCAGCGCGAATGACGGCGTTGAAGCATTGGACATACTGCGGAAGGCGGAACACTTCGACATGCTATTCACGGATGTCGTGATGCCTCGTGGCATCAACGGATGGGAACTCGCTGATGAGGCAGCAAAGCTTCGCCCAAACCTGCCGGTCCTGTTCGCATCCGGTTATGCCGAGAGCGCTGTTGCGCAACGGGGACGGCTAGACCCAGGCTTCAACCTGCTTCGCAAACCTTATCGACGACATGAGATAGCGGCGAAAATACGCGCAATTCTTGATCAGATGAAACATCTCGCCGGCTGAAAACAAGGGGCCAGCGCTTTCACCCATGATAACGCGCTCTACGCAACTGACAGGCAATAATTACAAGATCGTTGCCGTCATTCGCACCAGTTCCGCCAAGCTTCCTGCATCCAGCTTCTCCATGACGCGCGCGCGATGGATGTCAACCGTACGCGGAGAGATGGCGAGGGTTCTTGCGATCTCCCTGTTTGGGTAACCTTCGACGACCAGCCTTAATACATCTCGCTCTCGGTCCGACAGCATCTTAAGTTTTTGAGAAAGCTTTTCTCTAAGCGACGCCTCGGTGGCTTTCTCGGCCGAAATCGCCAAGGCGGATTTGATCTGCGCAATGAGTTTTTCGTTACTAATGGGCTTTTGTAGAACATCCACTGCGCCCGCTCTCATGGCGCGGACGGCAAGAGGCACGTCCGCGTGTCCCGTGATGATGATCACCGACATAAATGCGTGCCGCCTGGAAAGTTCCTCTTGCAATGCTAGCCCGTCCATTCCCGGCATGCGTATGTCCACAACAACGCAGCCCGACTGATCCGGGGCGATCTGCGCCAAAAAATGCTGAGCAGACGCAAATTGTACGATCCTGAACCCGGCAAGAGACAGCGTGACTTCCAGTGACCGTCGTACAAGGGCGTCATCGTCTACGACGAATACCGTTTCTCTCGGCTTCTCGGGATAAACGCTCACGGAACTTCATCCATCGAAAATCAAAGAGGCCTTAGTGAAACGCTGTAAGTTGATTTTTGCCAACAATAGACAAGGTCAAACGATGATCTCACTTCGGCCTGTGGTCGTTCTCGCATTAAACCTTATTTGGCGTTATTTCGCCGAACTGCGCGGACGAACACATCGCCCCCAAATCCCACTATAGCACCAGACGCGCGGGTCCAAAGAATGGGCATAAGTAGAATCACCTATCCCGACTTCAGCGCGATTAGCAGGTTAGGAAGAATAAGTTGTGTAATTGCTATCGAGTTGCCTCGTTTGGAGGAAATCAATGTCCGTTCCGAACTTGCGGTCTCGCCACAGCGCTTAACGGCTGGGCATCAGTGATAACGCCGCCCCCAAAAACGGAGGCAATCGGTTCCACGTAATTCTAGCAATAGAAGAAGAAGGCGGCCTATAGGCCGATTTCAGTATGCTGTACCAAAGTGGCTCACAAAGTTCCGAAGTATCGGGCCAAAACCAGGCTATCAGCGGAGAACCGTTTTATGACCTGGCACAAGTACTGGTCTGTGATCCCGTAGCTTCAAATCGTACAGCCACACGCTCTGCGCTCTATTCCCTCGGATGCCGTTATATCGAGATTACGGGCAGCCTCCGTGACTTTCTGGAAGCTCTCGAAAATCGCCCGCCAGATTTGGCGCTCTGCGAAGCTCAAGTGGGAGAGTCGGAACTGTGTCATGCGATCCGGGAACTTCGCCGTAGCGAACGGAGTTACAATCCGTTTGCCATCATCATAGTCACTGCATGGATGCCAAACGCCACTCTTGCAGAGGAGATTTTGCACTCCGGCGCGGACGGCCTGCTTTTGCGACCCTTTTCAGCAGCAATACTGGATCGGAGGATTCGCACACACGTCATGCAGCAGAAGCCATTTGTCGTGACGGACGAATATATAGGCCCGGAGCGACGGGCCATGGCGCGTCCATCGAGCGGACTTACGCTTGGACCACTCAATTCACTTAGAATCAAGATTGAAGGAAGAGCCAATCCAGACGAAGCAACCCGTCGGTTTAATGCTGAATTGCGCGTGGCATGCGCGAAATTGGCCCATGCAAAACAACAGCGGGGCCTCTCTCGGCTGCGAGATTAGCGCTTGAAGAAGAACGCGCACAAATGAGAAGCGGCGATCTCCAAATGACCCCTCCATTTTCCATCGGCAGAGCACGACATGGCATTCGGCGCTGGCTTCTGGGGGCGGGTGTCGTCACACCTCTATTTTCCATCGACAGAGCACGACATGCCCTTCAGCGCTGGCTTCGTGGGGAAGAAGGGAATTTGCCGATGACCGCAAGCGGCAGTGCGGTAAAGCACGCCCCGCCGCCATCTGAGGGAGGGGAAAGCCCTGAGGAAAAGATTTCTCAGTTTATAGAAGAACTGAAGGCGAGTTCGCAGGAGTGGCTCGGCAAAGTGAGGATGATCAATTTCGATTCAATCCGCGAGCGCGTGGGCGCGACATGGCCAAAACTTCAAGACAGAGTTGAAATCCTCGCCGAGAAGATAATCCAAGACGAAATGGCTGGCCGCGACCGGTATTTGAAGGCCGGTAACGCTGAGTTCCTCGTGTTTTTTGCCGACGCTACTCCGGAAGAGTCGAGAATTCGCTGTTTTGCCATCGTGGAGGCCATTCACGAAAAGCTCTTTGGGTCTGTCGAATCGGTGAGCAATTCCGGTCGCAGGATCGCCGAATGTCGTGTAGTTCATCGAGATGATCTTGTATTGGAGTGGGAGGCAGCCAGTTCGTCTAGCCGCGCCGAACCTCATCATCAATCTTCGCCCAAGCTCCTGCGCGAACCATTTCGGCATGATGCGGAGATTCTGGATGGAGCCGACATCGCGGCATCTACACAGATCGTGATTGATTCGATCATATCGCAGGCAGCAGAAAGCCGGAGCATGGCTGAGCTTACGCCGCTTCTGATGCGATTGCAGGTTTTGTCTCGCAGCCTAAAGACATTAGAGCCCGCGCTTATTATCGCAGAGAAGATTTCGAATAGCCAAAACGACTTATCGCTTGATAGCGCACGAGCTGTCGGGAGCGATAGCTCCGAGAAAAACGACGGCAATGCCAAGCTGCTCGGCACGACCTGGGAGGACATCGCGGAGTTGGTTTCCGTCGTCGATGCTGGCTCAGGCCAGTCGCACGCGGATTTGTTGGCCGCCCTTGGCAGATTGCGACGTGCTCGGCTTGAGAGGACGGCGAAGGCATTCACCGAAAACGACATGTCGCCTGCTCGGTCCAATATTAAGAAGGCTGAGCCCATGCAGTTTGAATACACCCCGGTTTATCGCTCAGCTTCTCGAGGCGAGCATATCCGTCAAGGAATCTATCGGGTCAATTGCCGAGTCCAAAAAGACCTAAAAACCACCGGCGACGATGATTTGACTGGACATCCGCGCCACGACTCGATGGCATCGGAACGTGCAATACTGGAACATGCGATCCAATATCTGCTGGATCACAAAACAAGTGCGCGCTTCATGCTGATGACCTCAGTACACGTTGAGACGTTGCGCGGACCGAATTCGCAAATGCGATATTCCATGATTCTGCGGTCGGCCCAACTCCGCGCAAAAAAACGCCTTCTCATCGAAGTCGTTGGCTACCGCGATAGCGACGACACAATTGGCATTCGGAGAGCCATTGACGAGCTCCGTGTACATTCTCATGCCGTGTTTATCTCACTTTCTAACAACAGCTTCGGCAATCTTGAAAAAATAGCAATTGAAAGCAAGAGATCGGGAGTGCATGCATTTGGCATGAATATCTCCCAATTCAACGGGCGAAATGCCGAAAGCATTGACGCCATAACTCGTCTGTCTTCGTTGGGAGAGCAATATTCAGTTCCTACTTTCGTCAATGGCATTGGGAGTGTTCCGGTTCTTGCCAAAGCGATCGCTAACGGCGTCTGCTATGTGTGCGCGCCCGCCTTGCGCCCCCCTCTACCGACGCCGGATGACGCACAGTGCGCCACGTTGGACGACCTCTATTTGGCGATATAGGCGTCATGAGAAAACTGGATCCGTGTCCCTTCCCCAACTTGGCAGATGTGTTTATCGGAAAACCCTACGATGTTTCGCGAGTCATCATGCTGCTAAATCTCTTTTTGACTCCACGGCGGAGCCAGCGGGTTAGATCAACCTGGCGCGCTATCGAAAGCGAGAGTTACGCTCCGTACTGGGTGAGTCCGTGGATTTGGCGGCGTGCAAACAAGTCACGCGGGAGGACAATATGACTAGCCTTCAAGTTCTTATTGCAGAAGACGATGAATCGCTTCGCGGCATCTTAGCTGAAATGCTTGCCGAAAGAGGGATCACGGTTATGCAGGCGGCGGATGGTGTGCAGGCGTCTCAAATGCTTAAAGACAATATCCGCATCTCACTTCTTTTGTCCGATGTTAAAATGCCCCGCATGGATGGATACGCGTTAGTCGAAGAAGCCTTGATGCATAACTCTGAGCTCAAGGTATTGATGATGACAGGTTATCCCGGAGACTTGCCGCCGCCGGCGGTGCTCAAAGCCAGGGAAATAAGAACGCTGGCTAAGCCGTTCGACTTGGATCGCATGTGCGATCAGGTAGTTAATATGCTGGCGCGGCCTTAGCCCTGATAGAGACGCTCGAAAACCGATTTCATCTCGCATGGGACACACAAGCCACTCCATTTAATGATTTTTGGGACCACTATCACAAGGCAGTTGCAGAGATGCGTTGTGGCCTACCATCAGAATGCTGTCGAGATTTAGATACCTCAAAGTCGTGCCGCTTCGTGTAAAGTCGTCCCCTAGGATGGCGACGTTGCATCTGTTAATACTTCGGCGCTCCCCCCAAAAAAATGAAAAGGGGACACATGGATGGACACAAGAAAGGGCGATTCAAGAATCCCAGGAATTCGGCCGATTCTTTGAAGGTCTAAGATTCCTCCGGCTCCGCCACTTCCAGCTTTCCGGCTGTTCGTGGACGTTCGCCAACGCCTCAGGTTCTAAAGGCGAACTCGACGCGTGCATCGCTCAATCGACGGTAAAGACGGCGCAATCCGACGACAGGCCACCAGTCGTAGAGAAAGATTTCCAGAGGTCGCCAATTGGCGACCCAACCAAGGATAATCAGGCCTTCACTGAGCGCCGCACCCAAACCCGCGTGCCCAAAGCGGGCGATGACAAATTCGCTCACGGCGACACTCGCAAGGAGAACCGCTAGTCCAATTTGAAGGGATCTTCGGCCCGTGCGAAACAGTTCGCTGAGATCGCGCCCTACCATGTCGGCCCGATAGGAAAAATAACTCCTGAATGCACTCTGCATTTCTTCGGCGTTCCAACTGCCCAAGTTTGCATGCGGAATGTGAACGACAATTCTCAGGGCAGATCTACCCGGCAACTCACGAGCCCATGCGACAATGAACTCCTCAGCCGCTTTGTCGAGATCACGCTCCCGAAATGGAAAAGGGTCGAGACTATTGAACAGCTGCTCGGGCGCATTGACGCTTATTTCAATCATAGAAAGTTTTTCATCACTCACTGTGTCGCGCCTTGAGCTGAAGCGATGGCAACCCCGTCCCCATACTCGACTATGAAACAGACCGATGCGATTTGGGACGCAATTTGTGGCAAGGCGAAGCCTATCGTAACAGGTCTCACAACGCGCTCATTCTCTGGCAACTGTCGCTGATTACGCATCGGTCCGGTGCTCCAGCACTGTTCTCTTTGCAAGTTCCAGTAATCCTATAAGAACGATGCCGGCCCCTAAGCAGACCGAAAGATCATCGACGTGCAACGGCCCGAAATGAAATAGTGACTGGGCAGGACGCCAATAAAGTGCGGTCGCTAGGACAGCAACGACGATGCCGACCAAGCCCCAGAGAGCCCCGTTTGGTCTTAAAAATGCGTCGGAGAGTGAAGACTGAAAGGATCTGTTCACGACGATGAGCCCAATGTTCATCAGGACGAGGACGCTGAACACAAATGCCCGTAGATCGTTCTCCGGCATCCCTACACGCACGCCCAAAAACAGCGCTATCGAGACAATTGCGAGTGCGGCCAAGCCTTGAAGCAAGGCCCACAATACGGCGGCTTTGGATAAAACCGGCGCATCCGGCCGCCGTGGCGGACGGCGCATCACGTCACGTTCCTCGCCTTCTGACTCGAAGACAACCGAACACGCCGGGTCGATCACCATTTCCAGCAGAGCAATTTGAATGGGCAGCAGTATGAGCGGCAGTCCAAATAGAAGCGGCAGGATTGCTAAGCCTGCAATGGGGACATGGACTGCAATGATATATTGAATAGCTTTGCGCAGATTGTCGTAGATGCGACGGCCGAGGCGGATCGTTGTGACGATGGATGCAAAATCGTCGTCGAGCAGCACGAGAGAACTCGCTTCGCGGGCGACGTCAGTGCCTCGCCCGCCCATACTGACGCCAATGTGCGCGGCTTTCATTGCGGGGGCGTCGTTCACGCCGTCCCCCGTCATGGCAACGATCTCACCATCATGTTTGAGCGCTTCAACTAGACGCAACTTCTGTTGTGGACGGATGCGAGCGAATACGGAGACGGCTCTTATCCTCTCCGACAGTTCCTCATCACTCAAGCTCTCGAGTTCATCCCCCGAAATCACCCCGCCGCTGTCAATCCCAGCCTGACTGGCAATGGCCCGGGCGGTCGCAGGAAAATCACCGGTGATCATAATGACGCGAATGCCGGCTGACCGGCATTCCTTGACCGCGGCGGGAACTGTGGCGCGCAAAGGATCTGCGAACCCTACGAGACCGACATAGTCGAAGGGAATGTCGCGCTGCGATTCCGGATGGGGGCAGGTGTCTTCAGCGATTTTGGCTTCTGCAACGCCAAGCAGACGAATGCCTTTCGCGGCGTAGTCGTTGACCTCGCCGAGAAGCTTGCTGCGGCGACCTTCCTCGAGGTGGCAGAGGTCGGCAACCGCCTCGGGCGCTCCCTTGGCATAGGCGGACATTGTTATGCCATCCGCTGCGCGCCACACATTCGTCACTGCGAACAAATCTGGCCGAAGCCCAAAACTCTGGACCAAACCTTGCGGCGCCAGCGTTTCACTCAACACGGCAGCTTCGTGAATCGCCTTATCCATCGGATCTGTCGGCAACGGCGCACTTGCGGCAAGTGCGGCATGCAAAACGTTTTCGATTCGCTCCGACATGCCTTGCGCCTGTTCGCGCGACCACACCTCACCATCCGCCACGACAAGCTCGACACGCATACGGTTCTCGGTCAATGTTCCGGTCTTGTCCGTACAAAGAACAGTCGCCGCGCCCAGAGCTTCGATAGCCGAGGCCCGGCGCGTGAGCACACGCGCCTGCGAGATGCGCCAGGCTCCCATCGCCATAAACACGGCGAGAACGAGCGGAATCTCTTCAGGTAGGAGCGACATCCCGATGGCGATGCCGCCCAGCGCAGCCTGCAACCATGAACCGCGCATAATGCCGAAAAGAACGATAGTAATTCCGGTCACGGCAACAGCGAGAAGCGCGATGTCCCTAACCAGCCAGTTGAGTTGCGCATTCAACCGGGGTTGCTCGAGCGTGATTGTCTGGAGCGCCGCGCCGATCTTACCCATCTCGGACTTGAGTCCCGTGAAGACGACGCGGGCAATCCCGGCGCCGCGCGCGATCAACGTTCCAGCAAATGCGAAAGGGAGGTCATCGCCACCGGGAGCGCCCCAAGGGATGTCAGCTGCGGCCGGCTTCTTGCGGACTGAGACGGATTCGCCGGTGAGCAACGACTCATCGGCGAGAAGATCATTCCCCTCAATCAATATAGCATCTGCCGGAACACGATCACCTTCTGACAGAATAATGAGATCGCCTGGTACTACCTCGCGGCCGGGCACACGCTGACGTATTCCGTCCCGAATGACGAGGGCTCGTGGACTGGCGAGGCTCCGCAGCGTTTCGAGAACTCGTTCGCTCCGTGTCTCCTGCGCAATTCCAATAGAAACCGAGAGCGTGGCGAACAGTGCGAGCACGACCGCGTCTATCGGCTCACCCAAGAGGAGATAGACAACGCCCGCGCTCAACAGCAGTGCAAACATTGGCTGGCGGACCACGTCGAAGACAATCCGTCCAAAATTGCGGCGTTCCGTGCTCGGCAACTCGTTCGGTCCGCAAGTCTTTAGGAGGCTAGCAGCTTCAGTTGCGGTGAGACCTGGATAGCTCGGCATAAACCCTCAGCTGTGCATGGGCTGGATGATGCAGACGTCGTCATCTCCGAACAAATGGCCGCGCCAAAAGAATATCACGCTGCGCTCCACATCTATCACCGCGGCGGCGCCGGTAGATCGCTTCAAGGAGTTCCACCTTATCCTCTCTCAACAGCCTTGTAGCCATCGTCACAAGAAAATGCGCTGCAGAGCAGGCAACAATGTGATCCAGGTCAAAAGTGCCCGCACCGCTCTTGCGCGATATTCCCGCCTTTTTTGACAGACATCAAAGATCGCGTCTTTGGAGGTTGTTTTCTTCGGCCACCGCGTGAGGCGGATGTCCAACCGATGGAGATCAACAATGGTAGACGCTATTCACAAGCTTCCTGTTAAAAACGAAAACCACGTGCCCACCGAAAATGGCTGGCGTCCGCTCCAATCCCTGCGTCATGAGGTCGATCGCTTGTTCGATGCGTTCGATAACATCTCCTGGCGCTCGCCGTTCTCCAGTTCCGCTTTCGATTTTGCGCCTTTCGGTCGCGTGATGACGTCCATGCGCGCGCCGGCGGCGGACATCGCCGAAAAGGACAAGGAATACGAAATCACCGCCGAACTGCCCGGGATCGACGAAAAGAACGTCGAGGTGGCGCTCGCCAATGGCGGACTTGTCATCCGTGGCCACAAGGAAGAGCAGAAGGAGGAGAAGAAAAAGGATTACTTCCTCTCCGAACGCCAATACGGCACCTTCGAGCGTTATTTTGGGCTTCCCGAAGGTATCGAGCCCGACAAGATCTCTGCCACGTTCAAGAATGGCGTGCTGACGGTCACGCTTCCGAAGTCCGCCAAGCTGCAGGCTTCCGAGAAGAAGATCGCGGTGAAGGCCGCGTGATGGAGGCGCCTGGACCGGCGGCACACCCCCTGCGCCGCCGGTCCTTCGCTCATTCTACGGTAGGAGCACGGCGGCGCCTTCGATATCCCCGCTGCGCAGTTTGTCCAATGCGATGTTGGCGTCTGCGAGCGCAAACGGCACTGTCGTTGTCCGGACATTCGCCTTGCCGGCAACCGCGAGAAATTCCTCGCCATCCGCGCGCGTCAGATTCGCCACCGAGCGAATGATGCGTTCCTCCCAAAGGATCGCGTAAGGGAACGCCGGAATATCGCTCATATGGATTCCGGCACACACGACGATACCGCCCTTTCCGGTCGCCGCAAGTGCCGCCGGCACAAGCGCGCCAACCGGCGCGAAAATGAGCGCCGCATCCAGCTTCTCCGGCGGCGCCACATCGGAACCGCCTGCCCAAACTACGCCAAGGCTTCGCGCAAATGCCTGTCCCGCAGCATCGCCGGGCTTGGTGAAGGCAAATACCTCTTGCCCGCGGTGGCGCGCTAGCTGCGCCGCGATGTGAGCAGCCGCGCCGAAGCCGTAAAGACCGAGACGTTTGGCATCGCCCACAAACCGTAGCGCGCGATAGCCGATAAGCCCCGCACACATCAGCGGCGCAGCGTCCTGATCGGAAAAACGTTCCGGAATTGGAAAACAGAAGCGCTCATCGGCGGTCGTATATTCCGCGTAACCGCCGTCGATCTGATAACCGGTGAATTTCGCGCGATCGCAAAGATTTTCGCGGCCCGATCGGCAATAGTCGCAGACACCGCATGTCCAGCCCAGCCACGGCACACCGACGCGCATGCCCGGCTGCAGCTTCTCGACGTCAGCGCCGCAGACCTCCACCGTAGCAACGATCTCGTGTCCCGGCACCAGCGGGAGCCTGGGATCGGTCAACTCCCCATCCACGATATGCAGGTCCGTTCGACAAACGCCGCACGCATGCACGCGCAAAATCACCTCGCGCGGTCCGGGCTCGCGAACGTGTTTGGTTGTGTCCAGACGAAGGGTTGTCCGTGCCTCATCCAAAATCATTGCGCGCATGAATAGTCATCCTCTGATTGTCTATTGCAAGAACGGCATACGCACGCCGAAGCGTGTCTTCGGGCGATCCCCCGGCATCGACCATGAACCATCCTGTCGGGAGAGTGGTTTCAGCGCGCTGTTTATGGAGAACATCGACCGTCGCATCCGACACATCGTTCCTGCGCGCGGCCACGCGTTGCTCCAGTATCGCCAGAGGCGCATCGAGCCAGATCGGATGAAACGGAACGCACGCCCGATGCGCGACAGCAGCGATCCCTTCCCGTTCCGCGTCGGTGCCATAGACGGCGTCCGCTATCACGTCATGGCCTGCGGCGAGGATTTCAGCCGCATGTGAGGACAACAGATCATAGACCTTCCCCGTGCTATCGGCGGCATAGGCGGCTTCCGGCAGCATCACGTTCTCCGGGGTACCCCAAAGCGACTTTCGCAAAACGTCGCTGCGCAGAATGATCGCGCCGGGTGCCGCGCCGAGCATCGGCGCCAGTGCGCGGCCCACCGTGGATTTTCC
>Ga0310811_10002353_pt1 | contig 23635 bp, 20 predicted proteins | sample YCmetagenome_FD_207642 | JGI IMG/M metagenome (GOLD analysis project Ga0310811, IMG submission 207642) | Soil microbial communities from experimental microcosm in Duke University, North Carolina, United States - YC | ecosystem: Engineered > Artificial ecosystem > Soil microcosm > Unclassified ... | reverse complement strand
AACAGTGACGCCGCCTTTGGCATTTTGGGATACGCGATCATCGGCATTTTCATCCTGGCCTGGTTCGTCTCTGTCTTTGTCTACAAATTCAATCGTTACGACGAGATCGAAGTCGTTCAGGCAGAGTGAGGCGATGTCTCGAAACAGGCGCGCCATTCCGCACGTATTTGTACGCCGCCGGGAAGGGCAACGGCGCTGTCGCGCCGTTCAAAGCCCGGCATATCCTCACCATCAGTTGATCGCACGATTGGTGAAAATGACTCCGCTCCGAAGCGAAGTATGCCCCGATCGCCGCTTGGGCTCGGGTGAACTCATCGTCGTGCCGAACTTCGCCAGGACCGCGGCCGGACCGCGCTCCTGTTCGAGGATCAAAGCGGCGAGCCGCTCGACCGCTGGCTCGGCGCGCCGATGGCGATGGGCCGCTTCCTGAAGCTCGCGCTCGGCCCGTCGGAATTTACGTTCGAGTCGCGCGGAGTTCTCTTGGACGTCAAACTTATGTCGAATGATTGCAGTCCGCCGCCGATCGCAGGCCGAATGCTGAATTAAGGGTGAAAAGTTTCCGTCGCCGGCTCGATACCGCAAATCACGATCGCGCTGCTATCATCGCCGGGGTTCAGGTCTTCGACAACGCACCGGTTGCGTCCGGCATGCATCATCGTTAGTACTTTTGTCATGCTGTCATGGTCAAGGTTCAACTTGAAGGCAAAGGGCACCATTCCTTTTGATGTGCTATCCTGTTGCGCCGTTGTCGCTGTTGAGTCGGATGTGGAGGTGGACTGGGCCAGGGCATATGAGCCACTTGCGAAAGCCAGGATAACGCTGACGATGAGAGGAAATCTCTTGCGAAGCATAGAACGGGTCTCCTGTCGAAATATGGGGAAGACGAAACAGGCAAAAAACATAGAACCCGGCAGCCAGAGATCAGTCTCACAAACGAGACTGTAGAATAATATACGCGATGAATTTTATTTTGATATCGGAGTGTATGAGAATTTTTATTTAGTCTATGCGGAATTTGGTGGTGCCGCAAGAACTTGTTGTGGATGATCAAGGTTTGAATGATTCGTGTAAGATTATTGATGTGCCAAGGAAGTCTGTATTCGATGAGTTTTGGTCGTCGCGTGTTTTCCGTATCTTCGCTCACTGTAAATATTTCGTGATGTCGTCTGCCGCGGACGTTTGTTCCTCATGTCGGCGGTCCAAAGGGCGTGGGTGCTTCATCGCAAAAAATTTCAGTATTCAGGAAGGTCGCGGAATATATGGGAGGTTTATGAAGTATGTTCGGGTTCAATCGAAAATTGGACCGATCTCGGAAACGTGAGGAAAATCGATCATTATTTCCGGCGCCACGCGTTTCGCGAGGCGGTCATCGTGCGTTCGGTGGCAGCCGCAAGCCTAAGCGCGCGGCACAGCCGCGTCTATCTCAGAAGCCAGGAGGCAGACGCACGAGGCCGCCATTATAAATGAGCAGCCGAGCTCGGGGCGATCGGATCGGCGCGCAGCGGCGTGGCGATTTGGGCCTGGCACGCGGCGAGCGGCACCAGCGCAACGGCCAAGGCCAGAACGGTCAGGCGCTTGATGGGAAGGGACATCGGAGATCACCCGTTTTTGAGGAAAATCCGGACTGGCCCAAGGCAGTTGCGGCCGAGGAGGATATTAAGCACATGAGACGATGGCTGGACACTGCGTTTTTGCCTGGAGGCAGTGCGGATGAGGCGGCTCCATAGAAGTTGATTTGCGCGAAAAACCGATTGTGAGGCGAAATGGTTTTGGCGGCACGCGCTCATGGCTCTGGAGCATGTCGGACGCAATTGCAGGAGAAGTCGCATGATTCGCAAAGCAAGAGCGGTTTGGAACGGCACCGGCCGTGCCGGCACCGGCCATCTCTTTACGGAGTCCGGCGTGCTCGCAGAGACGCCGTATTCTTACAAAACCCGTTTCGAGGCTGAGGCGGGCACGAATCCCGAGGAGCTCATCGCGGCCGCCCACGCCGGGTGTTTCACCATGGCGCTGGCGTTTCGCTTACAAGCCGCCGGCTATGTGGCCACCGAACTCAGCACCGAGGCTGCGGTTACGCTCGAGCCGGAGGGGCAGGGGTTTCGCGTCAGCCGCTCGGACCTCTCCCTGCGTGCCCAGGTGCCGAACCTCGACGAAGCGCTGTTTGCGCGACTGGCCGGCGACGCCGAGCGGAATTGTCCGGTCTCCAAGGTGCTCAACAGCATCATCACATTGGACGCGCGATTGATCTGAGCGCTTGGGGCGCCCTGCCGCTTCGGCGGAAAACATTTGGCGCGGCACTGCGTACATGCGAAGATCTCCGCATGTTGGTGATCGCTGCGACAAATGACCCGGTACGGCTGACCTTCCTCGTTTCCTTGTTGCGGCGCGGTGGCTTCCAGCCGGTGCTGTATGATGAGAACATGGCCGCTGTCGAAGGCAGCATCGGCGCGGTGATGCGCCGCATCGCGGTCCCGGAACACCAGGCGGATGCCGCGCGGCAATATCTGAGCGCGGCCGGCGAATTATAAGCCGTTGCGGGGGCACCAGTTCAGCTGTCCGCGTCGGTAGCGACGTTGTTCTGGATGTTGGCGGTTCTGGATGTTGGCGCGGAGACGCCTGGCATGGTTTGCCAAAGTCAGTCGTGCCCGGCCGTGGACGCCGCGTGCTGCGCGAGCGCGTCCAGGGTTTCCGTCATGCCGGTGACGGTCTGCTGAACGCCACCGGCAAGGCCATGCCGCGCCGCGATCCATGACGGATCGTTGTAGCTGAGATAGACCATGCCGTTCGCGTCCTGCCACACGAGCATTTTGAGCGGCAGATCAATTCCGGAATGCTGGGCCGCTTGCATCAAGGGCGTGCCCGCGGCGGGATTGCCGAACATGAACAGCGTTGTGGGGCGCAGAACCATGCCAACGCTCACGGCGCCGGCTGCGTGGTCGACACGCGCAAAAACCGTCACACCCTTCGCGTCCAGGCGCGCCGCCAAACACCGGACGGTGGCGTCGAAATCATGCGCGCTTTGCAGTGTGACGAGGCCGGTGTCGGGCATGGCTGCGAGCTCCATGTGGTATCATCAAGCGCGGTGTTGCGGCGCGAGTCAAAGAAAATCTGCTAGCGCAGCGGCCTTGTTTCGGACGGCGCGAACATGTTTATCGCCGGAGGCGCCGCGCTCGGGGCGGGTTTTTGCGCGAGCCATTGACGTGGATTTATCGAGGCCGCATCTGCCGGCAGACGGCGCCGCGCCGACTCACGGCGCGGCGGGATGCGTCTTCGCTGCGGCGATCTGCTGCGGCGTGATGTGCCCCCGGCGAAAGCCGAACTGGCTGATCGCGTAGTTGCCGAGGGCCGCCAGCTCGGCGTCGGTATAGTCCCCCGTGAAGGGATGCATGAACATCGTCCCCTCGCTGGTGTCGATGCTCGAGCCCTGGGTCAGGATCGCGACGATGTTGGTGCCGTTCGGGTCCCCAACCGATTGCGCACCGGCGAGCGCCGCCCAGGGCGATTGCCGTCCGGTGCCGTTGGGCAGATGGCACCCCTCGCAGGCCTGGGCGAAGAGCCGCGCACCGAGCCCATCCGGATCGATTTGCGGCGTGCCGTTCGCCACGATCGCCTCAGGTCCGTCAGGCTGCGCCGGGACGGTGCGCAGATAGGTGACGACCGCGTGGATGTCGTCTGGCGTCAGATAGCGCAGGCTATCCTCGACCACCTCGGCCATGGGGCCCGAGGCCGGGCCGTGACCGTCGGCATGGCCGGTCGAGAGATATTGCGCGAGCGCGGCATCGCTCCAGCCGCCGAACCCATGGGTCGGATCGCGGGTGATGTTGTAGGCAAGCCAGCCTTCCTCCGACGCGCCGGCGAATTGCCGGCTGGTATCGACGGCCATCATGAAGTTCCGCGGCGTATGGCACTCGGCACAATGGCCCAGCACCTGAACCAGATAGGCGCCCCGATTCCAGGCGGCTGACCGGCTATTGTCTGTCGTGAAGCGCCGGTCGGGATTGTTGACCAGATTCCAGAAAAACATTCCCCATCGTTGGTTGTATGGGAAGTTGATCTGGTTCGCCGGGATCGCCCCATGCACGGCCGGCAGGCTCATCAGGTAGGCCTTGATGGCCAGCGCATCATCCCGCGACATGCCCGTATAGGCCTGGTAGGGCATGGCTGGATACAGATGCTGTCCATCGCGGCCGATGCCCAGGCGCAACATGCGCACCCAGTCATCGTCCGAATAACCGGCGATGCCGGTCTCATCGGGCGTGATGTTGGGGGCGTAGAGCACACCGAAGGGAAGTTGAAAGGCGCGGCCGCCGGCGAAAGGCTGGCCGCCCGGCATGGTGTGGCAAGCCTCACAATCGGCGGCGCGCGTGAGGTACTGGCCGCGCGCGATCAAATCCAATGGCGCATCGGCCTCAGCGGTCAACGGGGCGATTCCGAGCAACAGAACGGTCGCGGCGAACAGGCGGTGCAAAATCGTCATGCTCACGCCACCAGCTGGCCGGCGCCGAAGGGCATACGGCGCAGCCGCTTGCCGGTCGCCGCGAAAATCGCATTGGCGAGCGCGGGCGCGGCCGCGGCCGTCCCGGTTTCACCGATGCCGCCGGGCGCCTCCTCGTTGCGGATTTGATAGACTTCGATCACCGGCGTTTCATTCATGCGCAAGGTGCGATAATCGTGAAAATTGCTTTGCCGCACGGCACCGTCCGCGAAGGTGATTTCATCATAGAGTGCGGTGCCGAGGCCGAGGATCAGCCCGCCCTGGATCTGCGCCTGCACCGTGTCGGGATTGATCGTTGAACCGCAATCCACCGCGACCACGGCGCGCTTGAGCACGATCTCGCCCTGCGGCGTGACCGAGACCTCCATGACCAGGGAGAGATAGGAGCCGAAGGCGAATTGCACTTCGATGCCGCGCCCGGTGCCGGCCGGCAGAGGCGTACCCCAGCCGGATTTTTCAGCAGCCAGGTTGAGCACGGCGAGCGCGCGCGGATTGTGCTGCAGCATGGAGCGGCGGAACTCGACCGGATCGCGCTTGGCGGCAGAGGCGATTTCGTCGACGAAACTCTCGACGACGAAGACATTATGGGTGGGTCCGACACCGCGCCACCAGCCGGTGCCGACACCTTGCGGTTCGTGCCGGACATAATCGACGAACTCCGCCGGCACGTCATAAGGCGTGTTTGCGGCGCACTCCACCGCATCGGGATCGAGCCCGTTGACGAACCCGGCCGGTGCCCAGCGTGCCATCACCGATGAGCCGGTGACGCGATGCGTCCAGCCGACCAGCTTGCCATGTTCATCCAGCCCGGCACTGACGCGGTCATAGTAATAGGGCCGGTAATAATCGTGGCGCGTGTCCTCTTCGCGCGTCCAGACCAGTTTGACCGGATAAGAAACCTGCTTGGCGAGGGCGGCGGCGATCTCGATGCTGTCAATATCGAGCCGCCGGCCGAACGCGCCGCCCATATAGAGATTGTTGACCGTCACTTTGTCCTGCGGTAGGCCGGTCGCCGTGGCGACCGCCTTTTGCGCGCGCACCGGCACCTGTGTGCCGACCCAGATTTCCGCCTGGTCGGGCTGGATATGAAGCGTGCAATTGAGCGGCTCCATGGGCGCATGCGATAGGAAGGGCAATTGATAGACCGCGTCGAGCTTGGTCGCGGCAGCGCTGATCGCGCCCGTGGCATTGCCGGTGTGCTTGGCGATCACGCCCTGATGCTGCGAGGCCTGGTCGAGCGCGTCGATCAGCGCCGCGGTGGTCACACTGCCATTCGGTCCTGGTGCCCAGGTGATGTTCAGCGCCGCAAGCCCCTGTTTTGCTGCCCACATATGGTCACCAAAGACCGCGACAGCCGATTTGTCCGGCGCCACCACAATGTCATGCACGCCGGCCACCTGGTGCGCCGCGGCAATGTCCATGGTGGCAACCGTCCCGCCGCGCACCGGGGTGATCGCGAGCGTGCCGATCCGCATGCCGGGCAGGATCGTGTCGATGCCGAACTGCGCCGTGCCGTTAACCTTGGCCGGCGTATCGAGCCGTGGCGCGCTGGTGCCGATCAACGTGAATTGCGAGGCAGGCTTCAGCGGAATATGCGCAGGCACCTTCTGCCCGGCCGCATCGCCCGCGACCTCGCCATAGGTGAGGGTGCGGCCGCTGCCGGCGTGGCTGATGACGCCGCGCGCCACCTGGCACGCCGCCGGATCGACATGCCAGCGTGCAGCGGCGGCGCCGACCAGCATGATGCGCGCGGCCGCGGCGGCTTGGCGGAGCCGAAGCCAGTCTGCGCGCGTCGAGGCCGAGCCGCCGGTCGCCTGGTCGCCGAGCAGGGGGTCCTTGTATTTTGCCAGATCGGGGGGGGCCGGCTGTATGGCGATCTGGTCGAGGCCGAGATAGAGTTCCTCGGCCATCAGCATGGCCGTGCTGGTATAAATGCCCTGGCCGGCCTCGGTATGGGGTGAAATGAAGATGATCTTGCCGGTGGGCGGCACCTCGATGAAAGCATTCGGCACGAAGGGCGCGGGCTCTGCACCATGCGGTGTTTCCGCCGCGCGCGCGGCACGCGGAAGGTGCAGGCTGAGCAGCAAGCCACCGCCTGCCAGCAATCCCGCTTTCAGCACCAGCCGCCGGGAAGGGGCTTCATAGCTCATCGCCGCCTCCCTCAACCTGCCGCGGCGGCATGGATCGCCGCGCGGATGCGCACATAGGTGCCACAGCGACAGAGATTGCCGGACATGGCCGCATCGATCTCGGCATCAGTCGGGGCCGGGATCTGGTTGAGCAGCGCGGTCGCCGACATGATCTGCCCTGATTGGCAGTAGCCGCATTGCGGGACCTCATGGTCGATCCAGGCCTGCTGCACCTTGTGGCCGTTCGGCGTGCTGCCGATCGCCTCGATGGTCGTCACCGGCTTGTCGCCGATCAGCCCCACCGGATAGAGGCAGGAACGCACCGGTTCACCGCCCACATGCACGGTGCAGGCGCCGCATTGCGCGATGCCGCACCCGAACTTGGTGCCGGTCATGCCCAGAATGTCCCGGAGGACCCAAAGCAACGGCATGTCGGTAGGCGCGTTCACCTGATGAGGTTGGCCATTCACGAGCAAGGTGATCATTCGAGGGCTCCTTGGTGGAAGCATAATTCAGCGGGGACGCAATGGAGCCCGCGCCGTGCTGCCAACAAAATTAGCAGTACCGTAAAATGGGATCAATAAACATGGGGGTAAAGCCGCGCGGACCATCTGGCCACGCACAGGGCGTCGTCAAGAAATCATCCACCCTGTGCATCGGCTCATATATCGGCAACGCGAATGAAGCTACGTGACCATGTTTGAATCGAGCCAGGCGAGTTGCCGGCTTGCCACCGCGTCGAAATGCGGCGGGGAGTAGAGGTCATAATGCCGGGCTCCGCTCTGGATATGCCACGCCTTGGGGCAGGTGAGCGAGTCGAACAGCAGCCTAGCCTGCTCCGGCGGGTTGACGATGTCATTCTCGGCGGCCATGACCATCACCGGCGCCCGCACCTGCGGGGCGGCTTTCACCGGACTGTAAAGTAATGTCTCCCGCACGGTGAGGAAGGGAATCTTGATATCGATTTCTGGATGGGTCACCCGAACCTGCTCGAAGAAAGCGATCGAATCCGGGTCCGTCAGCACCTTGTTGACGGAAACCATCACTTCCTTTCCGGTGGTTTGTTTGCGAACCTGCATCTTCTCGAGGGTCTGGATCAGATTGTCCCGCTCCTCGTTACTCATATCCCGCGTAATCATGCTCATGCCATCGCCGAACGGCATCTGGCTGATCACGCAGCTCACAAGCTCGTTCCGTGCGGCCACCTCGACCACATGCGCGCCGCCGAGCGAAGTGCCCCATAGCGCGATTGGTCCGTTTTCGTGAAAGGCGTGGCCCGCGACCCAGCGCACGGTAGCATCAATATCGTCGATCTGCATCGCCGGCACCAAGCGCCCTTTTTCACCGCCGCTCGCACCAAAGCCCCGGTAATCGAACGTCAAAGCCCGAAAGCCGTTCCGTGCAAAAAATTCCGCGAAGGCGGGGAGAAGCACCGTCTGGATGCCGCAGAAACCATGGCAGAGAATCACCGTGCCAGGTTTCCCGCCAGCACCGGGTGTGTAGAGGGTTGCGGCAAGCTCGCCACCCTCCGTTTGGATTGTTAGGTCGTCCTTAATCATTATCTGTCCCGCCGCCGTTACCACCGCACAAAAACCACGGCGCTCGCCTTGGTGGCAAGTGCTCGAGCGGTGGCCCAACGCTGAGTCGTTAATTGCACGCCTGCGCGTGCTTACCGGCTGGCCCGCGCTGGGTCACCACAGCCGTCGTTTTTCCTCGCCTTGGACGACAGAAATTTGATGAACAAAAGCTAGGACCGCGAAGAATCGCCGGATTCAGTCAGAGTTTCGATCCACGCCCCCGTGTGTGCCGCGTTCGAGCGGCTTTGTTAATCGCCTTGAGACCTTTGACGATCATGGGCGGGGCGAATCGACGCAGATATAACTCCGCCTTTTGGCGGCGGGAATAACCCGCATGCGGCACATAGGTTGTTGCCAACGTGTCATTTGCGTCCCTCGCCGCCAGGCCGTTGGTGTAAAAATAAGCGACCGTGGATCGGCGTTGGCGGCCCTCCCGTATCGGCTGAGGATGGCCGTGCGCAGCGCGCGCGGATTGTTCCATGATCACCGTCCTGCCGAAATGTGGGACCACGGTTGCGGCACAGCGCGGCGGCTCCAACTCCCATAATTCCAACGCCCCGCCATCTTCCGATGTCCACGTCTCGTTAAAATAAGTGATCAAAGCCAGCCGATTGACCAGACGTGTTCGCGGATGCGTTGCAAAATCCATGTGGATCTCAAAGCTTCCGCCGGCATCAACCTCATGCATGCCGCCGCCGTACAAGGCGGGGTCGGGAATCAGGTCATCGATGCCTGTGATCCGGGATAACAGCCTGACGAACGGTCCGGAATACACCACATTGAAATAGTCTTGTACTGTAGGGGGCAGATGGCCACCCGGCGGGGTGCCGCGCTTGCGCTGAAGGCCGCTGTGATATTCACGCCAATCAGACGGCGCGGCCGTGTCGAACTCCTTTGCCATCGCCTGGAGCATTGGCGAAGGAAAAAGATGATCCATCACAAGGTGTGGAAACGGGGATGCGCGCTGAAAAGCCGCGGCCAGCGCATGAGAATCCTTCTCAGAGATCGTATCAAAATCCGGCCATTGCGCTCCTGCGCGCGGGGTGCATTGTATCAGCATTAAAATCTCTTCTTCGAATATACTCACTTTTGAATGTGAATTGATCGTGTTGCTTACTTCAGGTTAGAGGTCTGCGGGCAAAATTCAACCGTGTACACATGACAATTTAAACAAAAAAATCATTAAAAATAGGTGCTTACATATCGGAAAAAGTGTCTGGTCGGATACGGATTTTTGAAATCTGTTAGGATGACCGTCAGTCATGTTTCGGACATTGCTGAGAAATCCTACAAAGATATCAAGATAGATCTAAGGGTCGAGGTCTTTGATGCGCTTTGCGGGAACGCCAACATACAGCCCGTTTGGCCTTGTGTTTCGAGTGATGATGGCGCCTGCGCCGATAATACAGCCGCGCGCGATTTCGACGCCCGGCAACACCAAACTCGAAGCGCCAAGCCAGCATCCATCGCCGATTGTAATCGGTGCCTTAGCGCCTGGCCCCGCTCTTTGATGAGATGGGCCGACTTCATGAAAGCTTGTAATCAGCTTAACGCCCATAGCGAGGTGAACATTATTACCGATTTTTACAAAATCGGAGCCGTCGATTAAACACTGGACGCTGATGAAACAGTTGTCTCCGATTTCACATTTTTTCGAGCCGAAAAAAATCTGACCAAATAATGTGACGGCACGTCCAACTTTGATCCCGCACAACCGCAAAATAGCGATTCGGATTCGTCCGGGGATAAAGGGCAGCGCCTGAATCGCATTGATCGTTCGATTCAAAGGCCTGCTCGACGACTAGCTGCGGACTTGTGCATCTTTTGGATCTCCGAATTTTGGAGGTGACAACTTTAATGTTCGTCGAATGACTTAACAGAGCGGGCCTTGCCTAACGCGCTTCGGGCAGGCGCCCCCCACGACAAATTTCCCCTTAAAGGCCGCCGTGTCACGACCCTAGGGATTTTAATGTCGCTTATTTCATTATTTTGAATGCCATAAGCGACATAGCTCATAATTTTTCAAAATTATGAAATAAAGTTTAGCGCCTCCGCGTTGCCCGGGAGACGATAGGCCGTCTTTCACAAAGGACAGTACTTCTAAAGAACCAAGTGTCACAATATCTAAAATATCGGCACTCGAAGAGCCAAAGTCATTCATTGTTATTTTTGTCGTGGAATTTAACAGTCTGGCGTCTCATTTGCGGATCGGAATCCCGGAGAAGTCGCGCAACCTATTATAAATTAGAGAAAATTGCCGGTGTGGATCGCGGGGGGTTTGATTTTGATGCTAACGACGAATTCACCTTCGCAGTGCAATATAATGATTGACCCATTCCCCCCCCACGATGCTACTTAACGTGCACCGACATAGCGTTTCTTCAACTCGACGCACCCCGTAAGCGTATTTTCAAATATATGGGTTTTGAGATCTCTCGCCGGGAGGCGAGTTGTCTTGCCCGGAGGACTTCAGAAAGCCCCGCTCTGCGGAACGGGTGAGCATAAGTCATGCAATTTTCGAGGGCGCCGTCGGCACCGACGTTAGATCGGCATGAGCGATGTCATATGATAGACGCGGAGAGGCGAAATGAGTGGCCAGATCTATCGACGGAAAAAACCTGGGCTTGGAATGGCGAGCGCAACACGGGCGTCATCTTATCCGCAATTATCATGGCTGCCCGCCTCTGGTGGTGCGGCAAGCGTTGCCGCGCCGCATGACCAGCGTGATCATCCTCTGTTCCTATACGCGATCAGATTGATCGACGGCGCGACGGTCGTCTTGACCTCATGCGCCATGGCGTGGGCTGGAAGCTTTTTTGCGACGCGCCAGCAAACGGTTGCCATTTCCGTTGCGGACCTCGTAGCAGTTCTTGTGTTTTTCTTGATGTTACCAAACCCTAGACTGCCGATTCTACCGTTTTGGGAAATGAGTCTCCAGCAGCTGCGCTTTCTAATGCCTCCTTTGATATTGGCAGGCTTTGTACAGGCCGGTGTGTACTGGTGGCTGGGGTGGAAGGACATTGCTTTGTTGAGGGCGTCCTGCGCTTGGACAATCAGCGTCACGGCCGGATTGATCGTAACGCGTGGCTTGAGCACCTTTGCCAAAGCGCATCCCGTCATCGAGACGCGGCTGAAGCGGAAAATCGCGGTCATCGGCAGTGATGCGCATGCCTTCCGCACCGCCGAACGGTTGAGCAAGGAATCACAAAATGGCATTTCAGTATTAGGTGTTTTCGACGATGGTCCGCGTCATCCGGGACAAGCTCAGGTTCAAGGGACGATCGCTTCATTGATCAGCCTAAGTCGGGAAATCAAGCTACATGGCATCATCATCGCGCTGCCCCCTGGGGCTGAGAACGAAACACAGATTGCCGATCTGAGCTGGCGGCTACGCGGCGTTTTCGCCGACGTGTTTGCGAAGCCTTACATGCTCCATGGCCCTGATGTCGCACTCCCGGTACAAACCATCGGCGCGATGCCTTTCCTGGTGCTGCAGCGCCGTCCTTTGGACGAGTGGCAGAGGCTGATCAAAAAGGTGCTTGACGTTACGGTAAGTTTAATTTGTGTCATCTTACTGCTCTTGCCATTGGCCGTCGTTGCGATTGCAATCAAGATGGATTCGCCGGGGCCGGTCCTGTTCCGGCAACCGCGTCTGGGCTTCAACAATCGTCAGTTCATGGTTTTCAAGTTTCGTTCGATGTATACGAACGCGTCGGATATTTTGTCGGTGAAGCAAACCTCTCGTGATGACCCACGCGTCACACGCGTGGGAAAGTGGCTCCGTAAACTCAGCATTGACGAGATGCCGCAACTCCTGAACGTACTCCGTGGCGAGATGTCCCTCGTGGGGCCGAGGCCGCACGCACTGCAGACGCGCGTGGAAGGGGCTCTTCTGAATGATGTCACGGCGGAATATATCATGCGATTTCATGTTAAGCCGGGTATCACTGGCTGGGCACAGGTAAATGGCGCACGGGGTGAACTTGTGACGACGGATGATCTTCGCAAGCGTGTCGCCTACGATCTTGAATATATCCAGAATTGGTCCGCATGGTTTGATTTGAAGATCATGGCGTTGACATTGGTCCGCGAAATCGTGAGTCGCAATGCCTTCTGAAGCGGCGCAGCGCATGCCGTCGCATGGCGGAGGCTCGATCTCGATGGCGCAGACATCTGAGTCTGATATGATCGACATTATGGGGCTTCGGCTGCACAATCTGCACCGTAGCACTATTGCCGAACGCGTCATTACAGCGGCGGGTTCAAAGCAGAAGATGCTGGTCGTCAATGCCAATGCAAATCTTGTTGTTTTGTCGCAGACATTAGGATGGATGTCGGCGCTATTTTCGAAAGCTGATATTGCGTTCTGCGATGGAGCTGGGGTGCAGTTGGCGATACGTCTTTTGAAGGGACGAGCCGCGCACCGGACGACGCCGCCGGAATGGATTGGAGCGGTTCTGGAGGCGCTTGGGCCGAATGCCTCGATCTTCTGGCTTGGCGGCAGCAAAGAAGCCGTCGTGCAAGCGGCGCGGAATTATGAGGCGCGGTATGGGGTGCGAACGGCCGGCGTGCAGGACGGCTTCTTTGACATGGCAAAAGATTCCGTTGAGAATCTGGCCTTGGTCGCGCGGATTAACAGCGCTGCCCCGTCGATCCTTCTGGTGAATATGGGGATGCCTCGGCAAGAGAGATGGCTTTGGGATAATTGGGATCGCCTGCAGACAGGCGTTGCGATTACCGGTGGTGCGCTGGTGGATCATGCCGCCGGGCATGTGCACCGGCCGCCGCGCTGGGTTGCCAATCTGGGCATCGAGTGGCTCGTACGGTTGGTGCGAGAGCCCAAGCGACTCTGGCGTCGCTACTTGCTTGGACTGCCGGTATTTGGCCTCTTTGTCTTGCGCTACGCCGTAAGCGGAAACAACCGCAAACGTGTTCGATAATCCCGGTTAGAATTACAAATTTTTGAGCAAATAGGAATCTCAATAGCCTGTGTGCACGTGCTTATATGTCGGTCAGGAGCCGATCCGGAATTGGGGTTGGCTATGTGGTAACATCGGATTGGACTCGTAAAGAAAATTGGCCCTGAGATCGTGAACGAAAGAATGCCCGACATTGCGTATAGGCCCTCTGCCGATCCCTTTTCCAGGGGTGATACGGTTAGGCGGATATTGCGTGTCTGGCGGGCTAATATTGGCCTGTTTTTCGCCTGCGCGATTACCGTTTTGGTCGTTGGCGGCGGTGCCGTGGAATTGTTGAAGCCGACCTATACGGCGACCGCCACGGTGGCGATTCCGCCCCAGCTTGCCGACCCTCTGGCGCCGATCGGGCAGGGAACCGCCAGTCAGGCCGATGACGATGAGTTGCCGACAACGGAAGCGTCGATGATGCAATCTCGAGACGTTGCCGCCGCCGTGCTCGCGCAATTTCCGCCGCCGGCGTCAAAGCCGGGATTCAGCATCAGAAGGGCGCTCTGCCGTGCCGGAATTTCCTTCCTCTGCCCGGTAATCACACCGGCGGATGAAACAGCGAAGCAACAGGCTGAGATCGACGGTTTCCTGGTGTCGCTGGCGGTTGTTCCAAAGCTTCAATCGCAAGTGATTAACGTTAGTGTCACGGCGAATACGGGCGAGCGAGCGGCGATGTTGGCGGATGCGGTGGTGCAGAATTATCAGCGGATCGATCTGGCGCGGCAGACGGCGAATTTAAACGGCGTAGCGACCTGGCTCGATACGCGGACGGCAGACCTGCGGCGGCGCTGGCTTGATGCCGTGAATACGGCGGACGCGTTCAGTGTCAGCCATGATCTCACCAATGCGGGCGGCGAGACGACGCCAGATCCGCTCGTGGATCGCCAGATTTCCGACATGGCGGCGAGCCTAGGGGCGGCCCAAGCGCGGCTTGCAGCGGCTCAGGCGCAGGCGGATGCGCTGCACGACGCGGCGCAGCATGGCGACGAGACGGCCGTGGTTAGTTTGTCCGAGCAGCCGATTCTCGTGGCCGCCGCGAGCAACCTCATGCAGCTGGAAACGACGCGTAACCAGCTTGCGACGGAGTTCGGCGGCAATTACCCAAAGATCAAGGCGTTAGACTCACAGATCGCGGCAGCGCGGGCAACGTTGAACAGTCAGATTGGGGCGGCCTTACATTCCATCGGTGCCAACCTTGTTTCGGCGCGCGCCGAGGTGCGGCAGCTGACGGAGAACCTCAACACGCTGCGCGCGCAGGCTGCAGCCCAGAGTTCGCCGCAGGCGGAATATCGCAGCCTCACGCAGGAGGCGGCGAGTGCGCGAGCGGTGTATGAGACGTTTTTGGAACATTCGAATGACGTGGTTGATCGTGCTGCACTTTTAGAGCCGCCCGTTGTTTTTGTGTCCCACGCCAATATCCCTGCGCGTCCCACTTTTCCGAATAAGCCGAAGCTCTTTCTTGCCGTCTTTGTGGTGGCCCTGGTGGCCGGTGCGGCGGCGACGTTTATCAAAGACTATTTTTCGGTAGGTTTCGAGAAGCCTGAGGATTTGGCCGGCAGCGTGCAGTTGCCTCTGTTGGCCGTAGTCCCTTATGTTGCGGCACAAAGGAACCATCCGGTTGCCCGACACGTCATCGACGATCCGTTCTCGCGAACGAGTGAAGCGGTGCGTGGACTTGCCATGAAGCTTTCTCTGCTCGCGGCGAGTGAAGGTGGATCGCGCTCCGTGCTGGTGGCCTCCGCGAATCCATTGGAAGGAAAAAGCACGCTCGCCGTCTGGCTCGCGATGACGATGCGCCAGGCCGGAAAATCCGTATTGGTGATCGATGGTGATCATCGCCGCGGCGCATTGATGCAAAATTCATCGACGGCGTCTAAACTTGGCATGACCGACCTGCTTTCTGGCCGCGTGACGGCATCTGAGGTCATTCAGACCGATTTAGAAACCAAGATTGATTTTATCTCGGCCGGAAAGGCCATGTCAGGTCCCGTCGGCGTCGAGGAGATCGCGCGCTTACGGAGTGCGATCGGCGCCCTGAAGAAGTCATACAACCTGATCATTATTGATAGTCCGCCTCTTCTGGCAATGACTGATGGCTTGGTACACGGCAGCATCGCGGATCAGGCCATTTTTGTCTGCCGCTGGCAGCTTGCATCTCGAAAAGCCGTGTCAGCGTCCCTGAATCGTTTGCAAACCTTCGGTGCACGTGTTTCGGGCGTCGTCGTATCAATGGTGGACCAAAACTCTCCACAGGCTTTCGGCGATGACTATAATCGGCGCGAGATGAAATTGATCAGCCGCCTTTACGGTTCTCAGGGTTAAATCTTTGAAAATTATCCATGTTGTTCGGCAGTTCAGCCCATCCGTCGGCGGGTTAGAGACATCCGTCCTCAACCTTGCGCGCGCCCAGCGGGGGCGGCTTGGAATCGATGCCCGCGTCGTGACCATGAATCGTGTTTTTGGGCGCCCTGAGATCCTTCCATCCGAGGACGTCGTAGCAGGTATTCCGATTCACCGCCTCCCATGGCGGGGGTCGTCACGTTACCCGCTTGTACCTTCGGTGCTGTGGCATTTGCAGTCAGCCGATGTGGTGCATGTGCATGCCATTGATTTTTTCTTTGATTACCTGGCGCTCACGCGCCCCCTCCACCGGGGGGCAATGATTGCCTCGACCCATGGTGGGTTCTTTCATACGGCGCAGCACGCCGTGGCCAAGAAGCTTTGGTTCAATACCGTCACGCGTGCGTCGATCCAGGCTTATCATCGCATCGTCGCGTGCAGCCACAGTGATGCGGAGTTGTTCCGGTCTCGTGCTGGACACCGGCTGGCGGTGATCGAGAATGGCATTGACCAGGCAAGATTTACGTGTGCTTCGGCACAGGTTCAGACTCGTACGATCATCTGTTTTGGCCGCTTTGCGCAACATAAGAGGATCGGCCAGCTTTTTCCCATCCTGGCGCGGCTGTGCGCGCTCGACCCGGCATGGCGATTGATCGTCGCCGGGCGAGATGCCGACCAGACGACCGAACAGCTAAGAGCGATGGCCGATGACGCGGGCGTCCAACATGCGGTGCGCTTCGTCCTCAACCCGAGCGACGCACAACTGCGATTGCTGATCGGAGAGGCGAGTTTTTCTGCATGTCTTTCCAGCTATGAGGGCTTCGGGCTCGCCGCCGTGGAGGCGATGTCAGCTGGATTGTTGCCGATCTTAAGCGACATTGCGCCATTCCGTCGACTCGTTGACGACACCAAAATCGGCCTTATCGTCGACCCTGGCGATCCGGCCGGCGCCGCCGCGCTCGTGCAGGAGAACGTGCTGGATGATGCGGCAAGTTACACGCGACGCCGAGCGCAGACGATGGACGCGGTACGCCGGTACGATTGGGAGGAGGTCGCCGCCCGATATGCAGACATATATGCCGAAGCGGTCGGGCCTACGCATGGTGTGCCGGTCACCGCGACGCTGAGATCTGGCGTATGAGCGGGAAAACATTCTCCGCCAATCTTACGTACAACGTCGTCGGTGCGCTTTTACCGATCGCCACTTCGCTCGGGACCGTCCCATTTTATATCCATCAGATTGGTCTGGCGCGGTATGGTGTCGTCACGATTACCTGGGTTTTGCTGGGCTATTTTGGGTTCCTGGATTTCGGCCTCTCGCGCGCCTCGGCGAACGCCCTCGCAAAGCTCGGCCATGGATCGTCGCGCGATCGCTCCCCGGTATTGGTGACGGCGTTCTGTTGCAATCTTAGCCTTGGGCTGGCCGGTGGGCTCCTGCTTTACGCTGTCGGCCACGTGGTGCTTCTGCATATCGTGAAGATCCCCGACAGCCTGATGGTAGAGACGCGCCACGCCTATCCCTGGATGGCGGCAATGTTGCCGCTGGGTATGCTCTCAGGTGTCTCCACGGGCGCTTTGGAGTCACGCGAAAAATTCCTGATGTCGAACGTGCTGAGCAGCTTTGGCACCATAGGCGGCCAAATCATTCCGCTGATTTGCGCCTATGTGATCGGCCCTAGCCTTGACGTGGTCATCCCGGCAACGTTGCTGGTGCGTTTGGTGACAGTGGCGCTCGCCTACGCCATCGTGATAAAAATTGAATGGCCCATTAGCCTATTTGATGTAAGCCTGGACTGGGTGCGCAAGCTGTTCGGCTATGGCTCGTGGGTCACGGTTTCCAGTCTGCTTAACCCGCTTTTTGACACGTCAAACCAGTTGATTATTGGCGCGATGCTCGGTGCGGCGTCGGTGGCCATTTACTCGGTGCCGATGAACCTCGCCCAACGCTCGCAGATATTTGCGACGTCGCTATCCCGTACGTTATTCCCGCGCAATTCGCGCAGTTCGCATGATGACGCCGTCGACGTCACACGCCGGGCGACGATCACGCTTCTTTATGGCTTCGGGATGGTCTGCGGTCCAGGAATCCTGCTTTGTGGGCCGTTCCTCAGGCTTTGGATCGGCCGTCATTTCGCGGTGTCCTCCGAACCGGTCGCACAAATTTTGATGTTTGGGGCCTGGACAAATGGTGTCGCATTTCTTCCTTACGGGTTCTTACAGGCGCGTGGCAAGCCGCATGTTACGGCCATAGTCGGTGTTGCGGAGATCGTGCCATTTTTTCTGGTGTTATGGTTTCTGACAACGCGGCTGGGTTTGCCCGGCGCGGCACTTGCCTGGACGTTGCGGGTGACCGCAAACTGCATCGTACTCCACCTGCTGAGCGGCTGCATTCCAGACCGACCTTGGCGGGTACTGCCTGCCGTTTTACTCATGGCCGGTTCTTTGCTCATCGTCAGGGTGGTTCCGATGTCGACGGTCGCGACCTTGATTCTGGCGGTTTGCCTCTCGCTGGCCTTTGCTATCTTGGCGATGATTCTCGACCCGATCGCGCGTGGTCTGGTATTGCAGACGACGCGGCGCTTCGGTGTTTTACGTACCACAGCTCTGTCACAGCACGACTCGGTCTAAGCATGTTCGGGATTTTGGCGCCGAGGCGGGCCGACATATGGCTGTTCGCGGCCGTTGTGATCTGTGGAGCGAGCTGTGCCGTGAAGGATGCTCATGCACAGTTGATCCAGCAATATTTTCCCGCGGACATACCAGGCTATTCCCCGAATTTCAGTGCTTCCGTGGTAGACCGCATGGAGGCTCAGGATCAGGCCGAAGGTGTCGAAGTCGGCGATTTTGTGATCCGCCCGGAGCTATCCGAGACCGCTGGCTATGATTCCAACACGTTGGGCACGCCAAATTCCGGCAGCACCGAGATTGACACCAATGCCGGCATCCGCGCCAATTCAGATTGGGGGCGGGATGCGCTCGGTGCCTCCTTGAGCGTCGACAATCGCCGTTTTTTGGATTTGCCATCCGCGAGTTACACGAACTGGACGGCCGCTACGGGTGGTGCTCTGACGCTGGGCAACGATACGGCGACAATTTCATTTGCACATCGCGCTTTGAATCTGGCCGCGACTGATCTCGGTGTCTTGGGCGTGGTGACCCCCGTACCTTATTCCATCGATGATCTCAGGATTTCCTACATCAAGCTCTTCGGCCGCTTCAGCGTCACGCCCTCCCTTGAATTTCAGAATTTCACCTTCGGGCAGTCTACCGGCAGGGTTGCGATTGATTATAACTCGCTCGACCACAAAACCGAGAGTGGGATGATCACGACCAGATATGAATTTTCCCCGGGCGACGCTGCTGTCGTGATCTTGCGGACGTCCCAGGCACAATTCCAGACGGCCCCGAGCGACAATTATACGGATTTCGGGGGCTTTGCCGGCCTCGATTTTCGTGGCAACCGCGTCATCCAGTTTCGCGCCCTGGTCGGTCTTGAAAGCCGTAGCTTTCAGGGGAACGCGGCGCAGACCGTTACCACGCCCACATTCGAACTCGACGGCGTTTGGACGCCGACCGAATTGGACACGGTCACGGCCACCGCGACGCGCGAGCAGGATGACCCGACCTCGCCTTTCGCAAGCAACCAGATCGTCACCAACCTGCGGGTGGAACTCGACCATGAGCTCAAAACCAACCTGTTCCTTACGGGATATGTGGGCGGCGGCCAGAGCGTCTCACGGTCCAATATTTCCGGCTTCGGTGAGAATACCCAGACGCAGTTGAATTTAGGTGCCAGTGCGCTCTGGAACATCAACCGTCATTTAAGAGGTACGCTTGGTTATGGATACAGCAGAGGCGTGGATAGCGGCGCGCCCATCGGTACTTTCGAAGCCGGAGACAATCGCTTTACCAGCCATACGTTTCTTTTGGGAATCAGCATTTTCGAATAGGAAAGCTCTTGATCAACAATCTGCCCTAAAGTCAGGAATCCAGAATGCGCTTTGCAAAAACCGATAAAAATTCCGCGTTCGGCGCTGTTCCGCGTGCGGCCCGGCGCGTGCTCGTTCTTCCGGTGATGTTCGCCCTTGTGGGCTGCGTGTCCGGCCAGAACCTGGCGATGCTGACATCTCCTCCAGATGAGGGCTACCAACTTGGACCTGGTGACCAGATACGGGTCATCACGTATGACGAGACGCAGCTCAGCAATACGTTTACGGTCGGCGAGGACGGTAAAATCGCGTTTCCCTTGATTGGGACTGTGATGGCCTCCGGCCATACGGCCAATCAGGTCGCGTCTGAAATCACCGCATCACTCGAAAACAGCAAGCTCGTCAATCAACCGAGCGTATCGGTCGAGGTCGTCCAGTACCGTCCGATTTCGGTGCTTGGCGAGGTCAACCATCCCGGTCAGTACCCCTACCAGCCGGGAATGACCACGCTCGATGCCGTAGCCTTGGCCGGTGGTTTTACCTATCGTGCGGTAACCGGCTATGCCTCGGATTGGCGGACGGCAGGCCGCGGTTCAGCCTATGCCATGAAGGGCAAAGTCGGTCCGGGGTCCAGACTGGAACCCGGTGACGTGATCACGATTTATGAGCGCTATTTTTGAAATTGCTGTGGCGTGTCTCGTCCCAAAGCGCGTGGCGTGACATTCGCGGCGCCATATAGGAACCAACATATGGCGGCAGTTTTGATCGTGAACATATTCGCGCCGATACAAAGCGAGGCCGCCATATAGACAGCGATCATCGCCTTCATCGACATTGCTTCCGTCGTCTTGGGTCTGTGAAACGCGAAGATTCCGAGCAGAAACAGCGTGAGGGGAAGCCCGAGATTGTTGATCACGTAGGCATAGCCCGTATCGGACGTATAAACCTGCGAGGCCTGCAGGCCGAACCATTGCGGTAAGCCCCAATAGTCCAGCAATCGGCCGGAGAATAGCAGTCTTCCGGAGAAATCGTCGATGACGATCGCAGGCACGATTCCGGGCAGCTCGTGCAATGAACCCACGACCAGAAGACCGAGCATGGCAAGCAGTGGCAGGCAGAACACCGCGAAGCCCGAGCGCCAGAATGGCGATATGCGGAACACCAACATCAGACTCCAGCAGGCGAAGGCAAAGCGTGAATCGCCCAATACCGCACAAGCCCCTGCAAGGACGACCAGAATCCCGCGCATTTGCCAGGACCCTATCCGCGTGCTGAGGCACCATGCAAACGCAATGACTGAAAAATTGCCCATTGAAACGGGTTCAAGAAATACCGACGAGAAGCGTGCCGGTCCAAGCAGGGATGGAAGAAAGGTTCTGGTCTCTTGGCCGCCACGGCTGCCGCTGATGAAGGCGGTGGTGTGAGAGTAATTGATCGTCGACGTGCTGATCACACCCTTGTCGACATAATAGGACCACACGTCGAACATCGCCCCGAACTGCGTGGGAAAAAGTGCTTCGAACAGACCGATCGGAACGATGATTGCCATGGCAATCCACAATACGCGGCTGCCCTCTTGGGCCGTGGCGAGCGTGCCGAGTTCATAGAAAATATACATGATGGCGATATCATGAAGGATTTTTAGGTCCAGGCCGGGGTTGATGAAGTGCAGCCCGATGAGGAAAGCCGCCATGACGCCGCTGACCCGAACGGCCTGATCAGAGATCAGACGGCGGATGACACAGAGGCCTGCCGTGAGGATCGTCATCTCGCAAACGATGACGACGGCGTTCGACATGTGAATATGACCAAGCGTGCTGATAAAGCAGAGCACCATGTTGAAACATAGCGCCGTAAACACGAGGTATGATCCGCTTTGGGGCGCGACCGCGACAGATCGCGCGGGGATAAGTCGCGTGTTCTGTGCGATAGCCTGTTCCATAGGTCTCATGCTCCGGTTACAATAAGGTCTTTCGGGATGGCTGCCGACGCGTGTCCGGCCGGTGACGGATCGATGCCGCGTTTCGGTACAGACAATCCCCATTTGACCCTTACGTATATAAGAATGATGCGTGAGTCATCTTGCAATTTCAGGAAAGTGAGCAGGCATCCATATCGAGATATTAATAATGGAATGAATGGATTGCGCTTGCGGGGTGTATTACGGTCCCATAGACTAACGAACGGAGATCGGCATCATCACCCTCAATGCGTGGGATATGATGAATGTTGTTGTGGAGTTTTGGCAGCTATGTGTTGTCAGATGCCCAGGGAATTTCATGAGGGTGAATCGTTTATGGCATCAAGACGATTGAGATGTAACCCAGATGTCTAACGCTTTGTTCATCTCCGTTCATGATTTCCGAAGCCTTCGGAAAGCCAGTGTGCATTTCATTGCCGCAGAAATGGCCAAGCGAGGCGTGACACGATTTTTTTCGATTGGCCTTTCCCGCCTCTCGCAGCATCGCGGAGATACGCGGTCCAGCCTTCGCGATCGCGCCAATCGCGTCGAGGTCGTGGCAGGTGGTGTGGAATGTTATTTGTGGAAAACGGCCTGGCATCCCTTTGCCATGCGGCGCCAAATGCTCGCCCCTCTCGAATCGGCGCTGTTCAGCGCCTATCGCCGCATGATTCCGCGTGTTCCGCGCCAGTGGATCCGCGAGGCTGAAATCGTGTTTGTTGAGTCGGGGATGGCGGCGGTTTTTGTCGCCGATATACGGCAAATGAATCCCAAGGCGCGAATCGTCTATCTCGCGTCAGATGATCTGGATGTCGTGGGATGCGCAGCCACGATCAAGCGCGACTTTATCCGTAATTTCGACATGATAGACACGGTGCGGCTCCCGTCGCGCTATTTGCTGCCCGGCATGCCGCACGGCGCAACCTCGATCCTCGTGCCGCATGGGATCGATCGGTCGATTGCCGAGCCACGATATCCGAGCCCTTATAATGGCCGGCGCGGCTGTGTCTCAGTCGGCTCGATGCTGTTCGATGCGGCCTTCTTTCGTGTGGCGTCGGGTGCGTTTCCGAATATCGACTTCCACATTATCGGGGCGGGGAAGGCGGCCGCAGGGTTACAAGCGCCGAACATCATCATCCATCCGGAGATGGCGTTTGCGGACACACTGCCCTATCTCCAGCATGCGGCTTTTGGCGTCGCACCCTATCTTGATGTCAATACGCCGATTTATCTCATCGATACGTCGCTGAAACTTCGGCAATTCGGCCTGTTTGGCATTCCTGCTGTTTGCCCAAACTTCGCCCTGGGCGACACACCAGGAAGGTTCGGCTATGTACCGGGAGATAGCGAATCGATCACGTCAGCGATACAGCGCGCGCTCGACAATCGACAGGAGATCACCGTGGATGTGATGCCTTGGAGCGGGGTCGTTGATCGCATTCTCAGCCCGCGGGAGTTTGCAGATGTTAAGCTCTGAGGCGAACGCCGCAATATCCCGTGAAATCACCGGTGTATGCACATGAGCGAGACGGTCCCGACGAGCGTCTCGATCGCGATGACGACGTATAACGGCGCGAAATATTTGCAGGAGCAACTCGACAGTTTGGCTGGACAAACTCTTCCGCCCGCCGAGCTGGTGATTGGAGATGATGGATCTACTGACGGCACATTGGAAATCCTGGAGCGCTTTGCGCGCCATGCGCCGTTTCCGGTTCACATCCATAGAAATCCAGAGCGTCTTGGCTATCGCGTCAATTTCCTGAATGTCGCCCGGCGCTGCACCAGCCAGTTGATCTCTTTTTGCGATCAGGACGATGTCTGGTCTCCCGAGAATCTCAGCCGGGTCGTGCCGTGCTTTGCAGATTCCGATGTGCTGTTGACGTTCCATAATTCCTGCATTGTGGATGCGCAGCGCCGGCCGATCTCGCCGTTCTATGTCGAGCCCATTCCGCGCATTTCGCCCCGGCTGACCCTGTCGCCTTGGATGTATTCCTATGGATTCACCCAGACGTTTCGTGCGGATCTTTTGCCGGCTGCCGATCTGTGGGGGCCAATGGAGGATCACCTTCACCCCGGCGAGGCCATGGCGCATGATTTGTTTTTCTTCCTTATCGCCTCCGGGCTTGGCAGCATCTGCTATCTTGACGATGAGCTGACTGAATACCGGCTGCATGCCGGCAACACATTCGGGTCTGGCAAGAGAACAATGCCCAGCTTTTTAGATCGATGGCGCTATCG
>Ga0310811_10002352_pt1 | contig 23640 bp, 16 predicted proteins | sample YCmetagenome_FD_207642 | JGI IMG/M metagenome (GOLD analysis project Ga0310811, IMG submission 207642) | Soil microbial communities from experimental microcosm in Duke University, North Carolina, United States - YC | ecosystem: Engineered > Artificial ecosystem > Soil microcosm > Unclassified ... | reverse complement strand
ACAGCCGCCCCATCCATGGGATGGTGGCACAATTTCACGCCGGGCCGCTCACATTTCGGGACTACCGGCGCTACACGGCGAAGGTCGTTCCCTGGCCTTGGTTCCTGACGCACACCACCGATTGCCGCATCTTTCAGCATCTGAGCATTCCTGAAATTATCGAACAGGTATTTGGATTGTTTGGATTCACCGACTATCAAATCTCCGTCTCCAGGTCCGATTATCCGAAGCAGGAATTTTGCGTCCAGTATCGGGAAACCGCGTTCAACTTTGTTTCGCGCCTAATGGAACAGGCGGGTCTGTTCTACTATTTTCGACATGACGACGACCGACACGTCATGGTCATAGCCGATAAGAACGTGAGCTTCCATGATTTGTCGGTTCCTGTGCTGGTCTACACTTCCAGCAATGACCCGAAGGGCCAGGTCGTGAGTTGGCAGCACAGCTACGCCTTCCGGCCAGGACGGTGGGCGCAGACCGACTTCGACTTCGAGGTTCCAACAAAGAGTCTGCTGACATCCGAAACAACGGTGCTCAAGCTGGCGAACGCCGACAGGTTCGAACGCTTCGACTATCCCGGTCTGTATGTCGACAAAGGCCGGGGTACCGATTCGACACGCACACGGATGGAGGCTGAGGAAGCAGCGTATCATGTTGTTGAGGGAAGGGGACACTCCATCCGACTTGCTGTCGGAGCAAAGTTCAAACTGCAAGATCATCCGTGCCAAGATCCGAAAGAATCCTACGTCATCAGTCACGTGCATCACGAGGCGTCCGACCCGACATATTTCGGCAACAGCAGCGAAATACCGAGTTACTCAAACAGCTTCGAGGCGATCCCTTATGATGTACGGTTCCGCCCGCAGCGCGTGACAACCAAGCCGGTCGTGCATGGCCCACAGACTGCCACGGTGGTTGGCCCGCCTGGTGAGAAGATCTTCACCGACAAGTACGGCCGAGTGCGCGTGCAATTTCACTGGGACCGCTACGGCAAGCGCGACGACAAGAGCTCATGCTGGATACGGGTCTCGTACGCGTGGGCCGGTCGCGGATGGGGGAACTTCAACCTGCCGCATGTCGGGCACGAGGTTGTAGTCTCATTTCTTGAGGGCGATCCCGATCAGCCGATGGTGACCGGACGCGTCTACAATGGCGACAACGGTATTGCGATGGGCATGCCGGCGAACAAGACGCAAAGCGCCATCCGTGACCACGCCGGCAACGAGATTCTAATGGAAGGCAAAGGTGGCTCCGAGGACATCCGCATCACCGCCGTGAAGGACATGAATGTCACGGTGACGCACGACTATAACGAGATCGTCAAGACCGGGAACCGGACGATCGCGATCAACAGTGGTACGCACACTGAGACGATCAAGGGCGATACGCAGATCACTGTGACCACCGGCGCTCTTACCGTGAGCGTCGCCAACAACACCGCGACGTTCATTTCCAAGAGCACGATGAACGTCGATTCATCGGATGCGGACGTGCACATCGTCGCAAAGACCAAGATCGCGCTCGATGTCGGATCCAGCCATCTGCTCATGGAGGAGAATGGCTCGATCAGTCTGATAGGCAAGAACATCGCCATCCACGGCTCTGAGTCGGTGAGCATCTCGAGTGCGGCGATACGCTCGATTGCCGATCAGGAGCATGAGATCAAAGGCGCCATCACCGTGTCGGAGGGTGTGACCACCAATACTGTGAAGGGTGGAATGGTCATGCTCAACCCGGGCACCTGACATGGGGAATTCGGTCAGAGCCGTCGAAGGGCCGGAGACCGTGCGCATCGTCCCGGGTCGGGATTCGCACGGCCAGGATATCTTCGCCTTCCTCGTGAAGCGCAGCTATCGCTTCGATGCACAAGGGGAATGCCACCGTATCACCCCCGACGAACCGTTCGTGGACGTTGACAGCTACTGGGGCGAGCCAGGGGCAAGCAGCCCTCGCTCCGAGGCTGATATTGCTCCTTACAAGCCGGCAACCGACATCGTTGTCATCGGCAAGGTCCATTCGCCTCAGGGCGCACCGGTGGCCTGTACTGAGGCCAGCATTGAGGTCGGAGACGCGCGCAAGACCATTGTCGTGTTCGGTGATCGGGTTGCCATGCTGCAAGGCAACGGGAAGACGCCACGATATTCGGAGCCGGCAGCGTTCACGGAATTGCCGTTGCTCTACGAGCGCGCCTATGGCGGAACCGACACGACTGGAGAGCTCGAGTTTGCCTATCCGCGCAATCCGGTGGGCTGCGGTCTGGTGCTGAGGGATCAAGCCGGCCGGATGGTGCAGATGCCCAACTTCGAAGACCCGGATGACCTGCTGACACCGGAACGATTGATTCTTGGCGACGTGAAGCGGTGGAATCGGCAGCCATTGCCGCAGGGTTTGGGCTGGTTCTCGAAGACTTGGTACCCCCGCATGAGTTTTGTGGGCGTCATTCCCGGTTTCGTCGACGCCGACGAGATTATGCCAGAGGAGGCGCTCGGCCTGGTTCCTCGCAACCAGATCGCACTCGGCCGCCAATTCCGTCTGCCTTCATTCGATGTGCGCTTCAACAACGGAGCTTCGCCTGGCCTCGCGCTACCGCTGCTCGCGGGCACCGAGGCGGTGCGGCTGCTCCACCTGAGCAAAGACGGCGATGTCCGGTTCCGCCTGCCGGGTGACCGCCCGACGATCGTTGCCGATATTGGGGAGGGAGAATCAGCGCCGGAGGCGGTGCTGCACAGCGTCGTCATCGAGCCGGACCACCGACGCGTCGATCTGGTATGGCGTAGCTCAGTGGCCTACCCAGGGGCTGCCTGGCTGCCCCACATGCGACGTCTTGCCGGATGGGTGGCATGAGCGTTACCGCCGCCCCAGCGGTGCCTGGAGCGCCGCAGCACCACGTTGTACTGCCGGGGCAGATGCCGGACGGCTCACCGATCCTGTCGGTGCTGGTCAAGCGCAGCTACAGGATCATTGCGGGAGGTCCGGCGGAACGGCTCGAACGGGCGGCCTCGCTGATACCGGGCGATCGCCATTTCGGCGATCCGATGAACAGCACTGTCGCCTTCGAAAGCGACCACCTGCCGTTCAAGCTTGCAACCGATGTTGTCATCCATGCCACAGCCTATCCGCCGGGTGGCGCGCCGGCGCACGAGATTGTCGCCTCCGTCATTGTCGGGACAGCACGCAAGGACATCGTCGTCATCGGCGATCGAACCGCGCACCATCGAGATCGCGGCGATCCCGTGTTCTCCGACCCACTGCCATTCACCGAGATGCCGGTGCGGTATGAACATGCATATGGCGGGGTGGATGTGCGATCCGATCCATCGATGGCCTGCGCGTATGCTCGGAATCATCTTGGGCGTGGCTTCGTTGTCCGCAATGACGTGCAGTCGGTGGACAATCTGGCGCTGCCAAACATCGAGTCCCCAAATGATCGTCTGACGCCGGAGCGTCTGTGCTGCGCGCATGTCATGCATTGGGAGCGCCAGCCAGTCGCCGACGGCCTCGGCTGGCTGGCGAAATACTGGCAGCCGCGTGCGGCATTGGCGGGTGTGATGCCAGGTGATCGCGCGCTGGAGCGGATGCTGCGAAGCGGCTTCGCGAGTGTGCTGCCTCCCGACCAGCGCGCCGAGTACCAGAAAGCGGCATTGCCGGGCATGAACTTTGCGTTTTTCAATGGCGCATCCAGCGGATTGGTGCGTCCATATTTGAACCGATGTGAGCGCATCGCGTTCCGCAATCTGCATCCCGCGGGCGACATGGTCGGCACATTGCCCGACGAATGGCCCAGCATTTCGCTGGATCTCGGCACGGGGAATCCTGGGATGCAAGACGGCGTCCTGCAGACCGTGCTGGTGCGTCTCAATGAGATGCAAATCGACCTGGTTTGGCGTGCGGCCTTCCCATACCCAGGCCTCGACTGGCTGCCCAACATGCGCCGCCTGCACGTCGAGATCGGCGAGGCGTAGTACGATGCCGTTGTTCCCTGCCGCCAAGTTCATGGACACGGTGATCGGTATCGACATGCACGCCGTTGCGCCGATACCGGGTATCCCAATTCATCCCTATGTCGGCCCCGTGTACCTCTGGAGCACGCCCGTCTTTCCCAGCATAAACGTGTTCATCAACGACATGCCGGCCTGTTCGGTCGGCGCGCTGGGCTACTGCTTTCACGTGCCACAAGGCGTTCCGGTACCGCCTACTCCAACCAACTCGGGCTACTGGAAGCGCTATCTCGTCAACGTCCCAATGGTGTTGACGCTGACCGGTCTGACGATTCTGGCGAACCTGGCGATCGCCGGCATCTCTTCGCTGATACCGAAGCCGAAGAGCGCTGAGAACTTCATCAAGGATGTTACCGGGATCGACACGTCGAGCCGTGCCGCCACATGGCAGACGATCCAAACGATGTTTGCGGCTTATAGTAAGTGGCAGACCTGGGCGAAGCTGCTGATGCCTCCACTGCCGTACCCGGGGTCACAGGGTTCCGTGGCCGTCGGCAGTCCCAACGTGACAGTGAACGGCGGTGCCCTGGCGTTCGTCGGCCCGTTGCTGGCGACGTCCTGTAGTGACATTCCGGTGGTTCCCAACGCCGCCACCCTCGGCTTCTCCAATGTGCTCGTCGGCGTGTCGTTCGCCGATCTTGCACGAGGCATCCTTGTTGCCGCTACCCAGAGAGCGATACAGACCGGGTTGCAGAAGGGCTTGCAGGCTGCAACGCGGAAGGATGAGGAGGCCGAGGAGCAGAACAACAAGTGCGACGATGCCGGCCATCCGATCAGTCAGGCAACGGGGGCTGCCTGGAGCACGTTCACCGACATCAACACCGGCTATTTCCGCCTGCAGCGGACTATGCGGAGCACATGGTGCAACACCGCTGGGCCGTTTGGCTACGGCATGCGCCATGATTTCCAATACATGCTGTCGTTCGACCAGGACGTGGCGACACTGGTCGACCCCGACGACCGCAACCATAGTTTCTTGCGTCGCGAGGATGGCCGATACGGCGGCAACATGTTCGGCTGGACGCTGTCGGATCGCGGCAACGGCCACTACCTGCTGGAACATGGCAGCAAGGGACGGCTCGCGTTCAAGAGCGCCCCTGGCGAACATTTGGCATGGCTGGTCAGTCGTACACTGAAGGGCCGCCACGAGCGCTTTACATACGACTCGCAAGGCCGGTGTGTCGGCATCGCAATTCGCGCGCTCGATACCGCAGATGCCGGCACCGCAGAAATTACCCTCGGCTTCGACGACGCGGATCATGTGACGGTGATCACCGGCGCAGAGGCTGGTGGTTCCGTCGTGACGCTCGGGACCTACACCTACGACGAGCGAGGCTGCCTGATCGAATTTCGTGACGCCCTCGGAGGGTTCTGGAAATACGCCTATGACGCCGCGCGCCGTTGCTTGCGCGAGACCAATCCGAACGGCTACTCGTTCCACTATGAATATGACGTCGAGGGTCGCTGTGTGCGCAGCGCTGGCGATGATGGGCTGTGGCGCGTCAATCTGCGCTACGCGCCAGGTCGGACCTTGCAGACCGAGGCCGACAACGCCCTGTGGGCCTACACGATCGATGAACATCGCACGGTCACGGAGATCATGGATCCGTACGGTGGCAAGCGCCAGCGCACGCCGGCGCCGGATGGCCGAGTGTTGGTCGAGATCGATTCGGGCGGCCGCGCGATGCACAACCTGTTTGATGCCGCTGGTCGGCAACTTGGCAGGATGGATCGCTGGGGCAATCGCTGGCCGACGCAGGATGAGGCACCGAAGTTGCCCAATCCTCTGGCTCACAAGATCCCCAGGACCGCGATGGAACGCGAGTTTGGCAACGTTCGGGCAGAAGGTGACGCCGCGCTACGCGCTGTGCCGCCGGCGCTCATTGCAGCGATCGACGCGGCAATACCGCTGCGTCCGCGCGAGGCGCCGAACGAGCGGCTGGATTTGGATTTGCTGGGCAGGGTGACTGCGCGCTCCGATGCGAACGGAGCTGTAGAACTCTACCAGCACGATGCTGCGGGCAATCTCGTGCAGCGAACGGATGCGGACGGACTGGTGTGGCGACGCGATTATGCATCGTGGAACCTGCGCATCGCCGAGATCGATCCGGCGGGAAACCTGACGCGCTTTCGCTACACGAAGCGAGAGAAGATCGCCGCAATTATCGATGCCGGCGGATCGGAGAGCAAATATACGTACGACTGCAAGGACAGGCTGACACACGTATTTCGTCACGGCGTGCTGCGCGAGCAGTATCGCTATGATACCGGCGATAGGCTGATCGAAAAGCTGGATGGCGAGGGCAGCGCATTGCTGAAACTCGACATCGGCCCGAATGGATTGCCGGCCAAGCGATTGCTCGCCTCGGGCGAGGAGCACAGTTTTGCCTATAGTCCGTATGGCGACGTCACCGAGGCGTCCACCACGCGGGCAAAGGTGCTGATCCGCCATGTCGACCGCAAGCGTGCCACCGACACGCGCGACGGGCGCGGCATCGAGCACAGATGGGCGGACGATCGGCTCGCTGCCACGCGATATCTCGACCGGTTCATAGTGCACTATGAAGAGCTGGGACCGGGTGACACGCTGATCCACCTGCCATCCGGGCGGCCGCATCGCATTACGGTCGATACGAATGGCATCGCGCTTCGGCTGCTCGGCAGCGGAACGCGCGAACTCAGCCGTTACGATGCCACCGGTCGATGCATTGGGCGCGCGCGCTGGCACGACGGCGCGACGTCACCAGCCTGCTGGACCAGCTACCGTTACAGCCCTGCCGGCGAGCTTGCTGCCGCACTCGACGATACCGGCGCTGCCACCATGTTTCACTACGATGCAGCGCATCGTTTGATCGCACGTGACGGTCCCACGTGCTCGACGGCGTATGACTACGATGCCGCCGGCAACCTGATTGCAACGCCGGCTTGCCCTTCGTTGATGTATACCGAGGGTAACCGGCTGGATCGGGCCGGTGAGACGCTGTTCCGCTACAATTCGCGTAACCACCTGTCGGAAATCCAGCACGCGGACGGGCGCGTGGAGCGTCTGCATTACGACAGCATGGATTTGCTGATCAGAATCGATGGAGCCGTCGGTTGCGACATTTGGGAGGCCGAATACGACGGGCTGTGCCGTCGTACGGCGAAGATCGTCGATGGTGCGCGTACGGAATATTATTGGGACGGCGATCGCCTCGCCGCCGAGGAAGCCCCTGATGGCAGGATCCGGCTCTATGTCTATGCCGATGCGGAATCACTCGTTCCGCTGGGATTCATCGACTACGCGAATGCGCAGAGTGCTCCCGAACAGGGCAAGCCCTATTGGGTGTTTCATGACCAGATTGGCCTGCCGGTACTGATCGAGGATGGCGGCGCGCATACGGTATGGCGAGCGGCGCAGGTCGAGCCGTATGGCGCAATCACCGTCGCGCCGGGAGCACGGGTAGTCTATAATCTGCGCTTTCCCGGACATTACTTCGACCACGAGACGGGACTGCACTGCAACCGGTTTCGCAGCTACAGTCCCGCGCTGGGTCGCTACCTGCAGTCGGACCCGGCGGGACAATCGGGTGGCGTGAACCTGTACGCCTATGCGGCAAATCCGCTGGTGCAGGTCGATGTGCTAGGCTTGACGCACAAGAACAAGGGCGCGGCCTCCACTGAGGAAGACGCCGAGGCGGCCGGTTCGACCAAGGAGCGGCACCCAAGCGACGCCGACGAAGATGAGGTGATGGTCACCAATTCGGCCGGTGATCAGGTCGCCAGGAAGTATGTGGAGCACGAGGATGATTTGCTAGCCTCCGCAGAGGCTTCGGCCGGTGGGTCGATGAAGGGGTGGGAAGAATACAAGAAGCACTGGTACCGCAATGACGACGACAGCCGGCGCGTCGAGTGGAATCCGGAGGGACATCAGAATACCAACGAGGGGCCGCACGTGAAGGTCATGGACTACAACCCTGACCGGAACAAGCACGAGGTCACCTCCAAGACATTCATTGATGGTTGGGATAACTACAAGCGCGACTGGAGGAAGGTGGATTGGAATAAGGAAGCGGCGAGGCAGCGACCGGCCTCTCCAAGGAGCAGTACCGAAACCGACCCTGACCCCTCAGGTGGCGGGGCGCCGCCTGACAACGGAGGATCCAGTGACTGAAGGCAAAGACAGCGAAATCCTGTTCTGCGTGGTGGCCCTGAAGCGGTTCATTGATCTGGTGAATTCAGCGTCCGCCAGCCAATACGGCTCGGTGCCGGAACTGTTTGGTCAGTTGGAGCATCGGGGTGGGCAATGGCCAATGATCCCCGGTGCGGACGCCCTGGAAGACAGCGCCATCTTTCAGCATCTTGCGCCACTACACGCAGCAAAGTCCCGTGTGCTGGTGGTGAGCGAGGTGTCCTATAAGCGGGGCTCGGGAGCATTCGAGATGGAGGCGCGCTGGCTTCCGCAATTCGTTGCCAGCCATCGCGGCCTGTTCAGAGAAACCCTGTTCAATGGTGATGTACTGTTTCTCGACCCGAACGACGCGGTCCTGGTCGCGTTCCATCATGAGGGGGCCTATGCAAAGTTCTCGCTGAGGGATGCCGACTAGAATCGCTTGGCAGCACTGCGACCCGCCTTGGCCAGCGCGCGGCGGGGACGGCAATGGCAGGCGCGGCAGGGTATTCTTTGTGCGACCCGTCTGATCCGCATTGACGAGACCCCGGATCAACTCCCGAGGACGGCCACGGGGTATGCTCAGCCGTTCAGTGCATTGACGAGGAACGGCAGGCTTATATCCATGCGGTAATCGACGCCGGTATGATTGTCGGGGAACTCCTCATAGCGGTGCGCGATGCCGAGCTGGTTAAGTCGTCGCACGAATCTGCGGTTGCCGTACAGCAGATTGAACTGATCGCGTTCGCCGCAGTCGATGTACAACGCTTTCAGTCCTCGGAGATTGTCTGCCAGCTCGTCAACCGCGACGGCGGGGTCCTGGCGTAACCAATTCGCCCAACGGTCGGCGATGATCTCACAGGTGTCGAAGGTAACCGGCAGACGCATCCCGAGGAATTGTGACGGGTCCGGATCGTAGCTGGCTGCCATCGCCAGCGCGTTGATCACCTTGCCGGAGCCGTCCGAATGCTTCTGGGCTGCCTCGAGTTGCAGCCACCAGCGTTCGATGGAGTTCTCGGTGCCGGCGAGTGCGCGCAGGACAGATGGCATGTCTGGCAGATAGCAGATTTCGAAGCCCATATCCCCGGAATGACAGGCTGCGACTGACCAGATATCGGCGTGGCGCAGCGCGTGCGTGATAGCGCCATAGCCTCCGGAGCTTTTGCCGAACACGCCTCGGCGTCCGGTACCGCCACATCCGAAATGCTGCTCGACCAACGGCAGCATTTCATGCAGCAGGAAGTCTTCCCAGGCTCCCATGGATGCAGAGTTGACGTACTGGTTGCCGCCGAGGCGGGTGAAGCAATCGGGAAAAGCGACGACGACGGGTGCCATGCTTTGTTCGCCGATCAGGCGATCGAGCCGCTCCGGCATGTTCTCGCGAAAGCCGACCCAGTTGGTGTGGGCGAGACCGCTGCCAGTGAAGCCGACGAGATCGACGAGCAGCGGCAGTCCTTGCCCATCGTGACCGGGCGGCACATAGACATCGACGGCGCGCGCCGACGGATCGCCCAGCATATTGTTCTGGAGTACCTGGCTTTCGATGGTGAGCCGTGTGACGTGACCCATCGGCCCGAAGAACTTGCGCATGCGGCACTCCATTTTTTCTGCTTACGCGGTCAGCGCACGTGTCCGCTGACATGTCAGCGGACACCACATCCGGCAATCGTTCAAGGGAGCAGGCCGTGCACTGGTCAGGTCGAGGTCAGGCTTTGGGGCGTTGCCAAGACCGGTTCGGCATGCGAGGTCACGCCAATCAAGTAAATCACCATCGGGAGGTCGCCGCATGCGGATCGCCATCATCGGCCAGCAGGATTTCGGCAAGGCAACGCTGGAGGCGTTCCTGGCACGCGGGGACACGGTCGCGGCGGTGTTCTGTGCACCGGAGAAAGGCCGCCCCGATCCGTTGCGCGTCGCCGCCGAGGAACGCAGCGTGAAGGTGTATCAGTTGCCCAAGCTCACCGACCCGGCGGCGCTGGATGCGATGCGCGAAGCGAATGTCGATATCGGCGTGATGGCCTATGTGACGCAGTTCGTGCCGCAGGATTTCTGCAACATTCCGAAGTTCGGCACTATCCAGTTCCATCCGAGCCTGTTGCCGTTGCACCGCGGTGCATCATCGATGAGCTGGGCGATTATCTGCGGGCGGAGCGAGACGGGCTTCTCGATCTTCCGGCCGACCGATGGGTTGGATGAGGGGCCGGTGATCATGATGCGCTCCGTGCGTATCGAGCCGGAGGACACGCTGGGATCGCTGTACTTTGGCAAGATCTTTCCGATGGGTGTTGCGGGTCTGGTGGAGGTGGCCGATCAGGTGGTGGCGGGCAAGGCGCCGGCGCTCGCGCAGTATGAGCCGGACGCTGGGTATGAGGGCATCATCCGCGACGCGGAGACGCGCATCAACTGGGCGAACCATGTCGACATCATCTTCAACCTGATCCGCGGCGTCGATCCGGCACCAGGGGCTTGGACGATGGCGGATGGCAAGAAGCTGTTCGTGTACAACGCAACGAAGCGGATTGCGCGCACGTTCTCCGAGGTGAAGGGGAAGAAGCTCGGCGAGGTGGTGGCGATCAAGGAAGGCTCGCTGGTGGTGCACGGGCAGGGCGGCTTCATCGAGATCGCACGGGCGCGGCCCGATGGCGGCAGGAAGGGCGCGGCGGCAGACGCCGGCGTTGCGGTCGGCACGATATTGGGCGGGTGAGCAAGCGAACGTAATACCCCCTCCCCAACCCCCCGGGTCAATCGCCGGGGGGGCCTTCCCCGCTTCGCGGTAGAGGGAGTTTGTACGGCGGTTGCGTTGCACGGGTCGCTGTCTGGTTAGGCTCTACGCGTCCACGAAAGCCGACCAAGCGTGTCCTCAACGAAAACCGAGGAGGCCGCCGTGCTCGAACATCTGGAACGCCAAACGTCACTGACCACTAATCAGCGAAAGATCGTGTTCGCCGCGATCCTCGGCGACATGCTGGACTTCTTCGACTTCTACCTCATCGGATTTGTGCTCGCGTTCATTGTGGGGGCGTGGCACCTCACCTATGGGCAGTCCGCGATGATATTGTTGTCGTCGGGGCTTGGTGCAGTGCCGGGTGCGCTGTTTTGGGGCTGGCTCCCCGATCGTATCGGCCGGCGCAAGGTCTTCATCATGACGGCGCTGAACTTCTCGCTCGCCACTGGCGTGATGGCATTGACGCCGCAGGAAGGCGGCTGGATCTTTCTGACAGTGTTCCGTTTCCTCGTGGGGTTCGGCGTGTCGGGCCTGTTCGCGGTGGACCTGCCGCTGGTGCAGGAATTCGTGCCGACATCGAAGCGCGGCCTGGTCGGAGGCCTGGTCACATCGTGCCTGCCGTTGGGCAGCATGCTGGGTGCGGTGCTGGGCGCGTATCTGGCGCCGGTGGTTGGATGGCGCGGGTTGTTCGTTGTGGGCTTGATGCCGGCGCTGATCACGCTGCTGATCCGAGCGTGGGTGCCGGAATCGCCGCGCTGGCTGATCCGCATGGGACCTGTGGAGGAAGCGCGTCAGGCGCTTGCGTGGGCGCTGCAGAAAGATCCCGCCAGCATTCAGTTGCCCACGACCATCGAACCGCAGCGTCAGACGCGGTGGCGCGAGTTGTTCCGCCATCCGCGGAGCATGATGCTGTCCACGCTGACCAGTCTCGGCGTGCAGACGACGGGCATCGGATTGGTGCTGTGGGCGCCTACATTGTTCGCACAGACGTTGGCGATCTCGCCGGCGGACGCTTCCTTCCTGATGATCTGGGTCGGTCTTGCCGGACTGATCGGGCGGTTCCTGTTCTCGTGGTTGTCGGAGGCCATCGGCCGGCGGCCTTCCGGTGTGCTGTTGAGCTTCGGCGCGGCATTCTTCTGCTGGCTCGCGGGCGTTTACCATGCCGATTTCCTGGGCGGCGTATCGATGCTGTTCCTGATGATCATGCTGTCTCGTTTCTTTGGTGATGGCGGTTATGCGGTGGTCGGACCATACGCTGCCGAGGTGTGGCCATCCGGATTGCGCGCTAGTGGCATGGGGTTCGGCTATGGGCTTGGCAACTTCGGCAAGGTGCTGGGGCCGCTCGGATTGGCGCTGATTGCGGGGTCGTCGAACTATGTCAATCCGAAGGCAGATCTTGCGGCGCTCGGGCCGGCGATGAACTATCTCGCTGCGTGGAGCGTGATGGCTGGCGTGGTGTTCCTGTTCCTCGGCTTTGAAACCAAGGGACGATCGCTCGAGGAGATCGACGAGGCATTACTGCAGCCGCGGGCCGCGCGGGTTCGAACCATTTAACGAGGAGACGAGTCATGCCAGTCGTTCGCGCAGCCGCGCGCCAAACCAAGCAGGGCGCCGCTGCAACCTTCACCGGTACGGTGTTTCAGGACGAGGTCGTCGTCGGCACCGCGCCGTCTCGCATGCGCGCCTCTGTAGTGTCGTTCACGCCGGGCGCGCGCACCGCATGGCACACGCATCCGGTTGGGCAGACGCTGTATTGCCTATCCGGCGTCGGGCGCATCTGCTTCAAGGGCGAGGCCCCGCAGGCGCTGAACCCCGGTGACACCGTGTTGATCCCGCCGGATGTCGTTCATTGGCATGGAGCCGCACCGGATCGGCTTTTTGCGCATCTCGCAATGTCGGAGAACAGCGACAGCGGTGCCGGCACGGCATGGGGTGAGCACGTTACGGACGCGGAGTATGCGCAGGCTGTGGCTTAGCTCACGCGGGTCAAGGCTAACCAACGTACGCCGGTCGTGGCTGTTGGGCGGAAGTCCAACCGCCATGGTCGTGGCGCACCCGCCTCACCGGCGCTTCGCGCCTGCCTCTCCCGCGAGGGGAGAGGCATCGCTATATTCCCTCCATTCGCTCCGTTTTTCCTTATTCCGCCGCTGCCCGGGTCGGCGCTCCGCCGAGCGCCCCGGATGCCTTGATCTCGGCGATACGCGCGTCGTCGAAGCGCAGCACGTCGCGCAGGATTTCGTCAGTGTGTTCGCCCAGCAGCGGTGAGCGCTTCACTTCGGAAATACTGTCCGACATCTTGATCGGATTGCCGACGGTCAGGTACTTGCCGCGCGTCGGGTGATCGACTTCGACGACTGTGCCGGTGGTGCGCAGCGACTGTTCCTCGGCCAGTTCCTTCATCGACAGGATCGGACCGCAGGGAATGTCGTATTTGTTCAGGATATCCATGGCCTCGAACTTGGTCTTGGTCATGGTCCACTGCTCGATCGTGTCGAAGATGTGCTTCAGGCGCGGCAGGCGCGCCGGGGGTTTGGCGTAATCGGGGTCGGTCTTCCATTCCGGTTTGCCGATCACGTCGCAGATCGGTTCCCATACCGGTGCCTGGCAGATGAAGTAGATGTAGGCGTTGGGATCGGTCTCCCAGCCTTTGCATTTCAGGATCCAGCCGGGCTGACCACCGCCGGATGCATTGCCCGCTCGCGGCACGGCATCGCCGAAATGTCCATTGGGATACTGCGGAAATTCGGTGAGCGGTCCGTGTGCCAGGCGCTGCTGGTCACGTAGTTTCACGCGGCACAGGTTCAGCACGCCGTCCTGCATCGCGACCAGCACCTTTTGGCCTCGGCCTGTCGTGTTGCGCTGGTAGAGTGCGGCAACGATGCCGAGGGCGAGATGCAGGCCGGTGCCGGAATCGCCGATCTGCGCGCCGGTGACGAGCGGCGGGCCGTCGTCGAAACCGGTGGTGGAGGCGGCGCCGCCGGCGCATTGCGCGACGTTCTCGTAGACCTTGCAATCTTCATAGGGGCCAGGGCCGAAGCCCTTCACCGAGGCGAGGATCATCCGCGGATTCAGCTCTTGAATATACTCCCAGGTGAAGCCCATGCGGTCGAGCGCGCCTGGGGCGAAATTCTCCACCATCACGTCGCAGGTCTTCACCAGTGCTTCCAGCACTGCTTTGCCTTCCGGGTTGCGGCCGTCGATGGTGATCGAGCGTTTGTTGTGGTTCAGCATCGTGAAATACAGGCTGTCCACTTTGGGGATGTCCTGTAGCTGACCACGCGTGATGTCGCCGACGCCGGGACGTTCGACCTTGATGCAGTCGGCGCCGAACCAGGCGAGAAGCTGGGTGCAGGTGGGACCCGACTGCACGTGGGTGAAGTCGAGAATCTTTACGCCGTCGAGTGCTTTGCTCATCTTATGCTCCAACCTTCTTCGTCAGGGCGCTTTTGGGATTGAGATTGCCGATGTTGCCACTCTCGCTGCCCGCTGCCGGGTCGATCACGGCGTTGATGAGGGTGGGCTTGCCGGAGTCCATGGCGGTGTCTACGGCGCGCTTCAGGTCGTCCGGCGTTGTTGCGTTGACGCCGATGCCGCCGAACGCCTCGATCATTTTGTCGTAGCGGGAGCCTGGGACGAACATGGTCGGGGCCGGATCGCTTCCGCCGCTTAGATTCACGCCGTCGCCGCGATAGATGCCGTCGTTGTTGAATACGACGATGCAGACCGGCAGGTTGTAGCGGCAGATCGTTTCGACTTCCATACCGGAGAAGCCAAACGCGCTATCGCCCTCTATGGCGAGCACCGGTTTGCCGGTTTCGATCGCGGCGGCGATGGCGAATCCCATGCCGATACCCATCACGCCCCATGTGCCGACATCAAGGCGCTTGCGCGGCTGATACATATCGATCACGCCGCGGGCCTGGTCGAGCGTGTTGGCGCCCTCGTTCACCAGGACCGCGTCCGGCCTCTCCTTGACCACGTCGCGCAGAACGCGTAGCGCGGAGTGGTAGTCCATCGGGATCGAGTTCTTGCCGAGTCTGGTCGCCATCCTGGCGATATTGGTTTCTTTCTTGGCGTTGATCGCCTGGGTCCATTCGGTTGGGGGCTGCTTCCAGTCGTCACCCATTGCGCGCAGCAGCGCGGCCACGCAGGAGCCGATGTCGCCCACGAGCGGTGCGGCGATTTCGACGTTGCTGTCCATCTCGCGCGGCTCGATGTCGATTTGGATGAACTTCTTCGAGCCTGGCGGTCCCCATTGTTTGCCTTTGCCGTGACTAAGCAGCCAGTTGAGCCTTGCGCCGATCATCAGCACGACGTCGCTGTCGGCCAGCACGGTGGAGCGCGCCGCGGCGGCGCATTGCGGATGCAGGTCGGGGAGCAGGCCCTTGGCCATGCTCATCGGGATGTACGGAATGCCGCTCTTCTCGACCAATGCGCGGATGTCGGCGTCGGCCTGGGCATAAGCGGCGCCCTTGCCGAGTATGATCAACGGACGCTTCGCGCCGCGCAGCACGCCGAACGCGCGCTCAACGGCCGAGGGAGCAGGGAGCTGAGCCGGCGCCGGGTCTATCACCTTGACGAGCGAGCGGCGGCCGGCCTCGGCTTCCATCACCTGGCCGAACAGTTTCGCCGGGAGATCGAGGTAGACGCCGCCCGGCCGGCCGGACACCGCGGCGCGGATGGCGCGCGCGATGCCGATACCGATATCGGCTGCATGCAGTACGCGGAATGCCGCCTTGCACATCGTCTTGGCGACGGCGAGCTGGTCCATTTCCTCGTAGTCGCCCTGTTGAAGGTCGACGACCTCGCGTTCGGACGAGCCGCTGATCAGGATCATCGGGAAGCAGTTCGTTGTTGCATTTGCGAGCGCAACGAGGCCATTGAGGAAGCCCGGTGCCGAAACGGTGAGGCAGATGCCCGGCGCCTTTGTCAGGAATCCTGCGATGGCGGCTGCATTGCCGGCGTTCTGCTCGTGGCGGAATGAGATCACGCGCATCCCTGCGGCCTGCGCCAGACGACCCAGATCGGTGATCGGGATACCTGGGACACCGTAGATCGTCTTGATGCCGTTCAGCTTCAGCGCATCGATGACGAGGTGGAACCCGTCCGTCAGTTCGGCTTCTTGCTCGCTAACAACTTTCTCAAGTGCTGCGGACATCATCTTCTCCCTATGCGTAGTTTCGGCGGCGTTCGTCGTCCGGGCCGGCCATTCGGTCGAGGAAATCGCCGTGCTGTTCGACATGCTCGGCCAGTCCCATCGTGTGTTCGCGCACCAGCCGTTCGGCCAGATCGGCATCGCGCTGCTTCAGCGCGGCAATAATGGCGCGGTGATCGACGATGGAGCGTTGCGCGCGATTGTCCTGGGTCATCGTTACGGCGCGAACCGCGCGCATGTGGATGAACAGATTGTCAGTCAGGCTTGTCATCAGCTCCACGCCGCCCATGCGGATGATCGCCTGGTGGAACCTCATGTTCGCCTGCGAGTATTCGGAGATCTGCTCCGACGGATCTTCCTGGAACACGTCGACGAGGACTTGCAACTCTGCCAGGTCGGCATCGGTCACCCGAGGAGCTGCGAGCCGCGCGGCCATGCTCTCGATTGCCGCCCAGACTGTGATCATCTCGACCACCTCGCGTTTTGACTTGCGCACTACGATCAGGCCTCGCCTGGGCACGGAGCGCACGAAGCCTTCCTGTTCCAGCACCGACAGCGCTTCGCGTATCGGCGTGCGACTCATCCCGAGATCCTGCGAGAGCTGACGCTCATCGAGCCGGATCTCCAGCGGATGGCCGTAGATATTCATTTCGGTGATCGCGCGTTTGATCGCCGCGCATGCCTGCTTGCGCAGTCCAATGCCGAGCGCGATCGGTTCCGCGATGGCTTCCTGCAAACGTGGCTCCCCGGTTCTGGCACGCCAATTCGCTGGCGTTGTTGGTATGCCACGGATAGACCAAAAGGAAAGGCGCGCGCAAGACCAGTCACGGTTGACTTGCGCGCGTCGCTGCGGCTACTGCGGAAGCAGGCCCCCGCCAGCGTGGGCCATAGGCTGGGAGACACGTATGGGAAGCCGTCGCGGCGCCGGATCGATTGGCCGACAGGTCTGGCGCGTGCGGTGATGCTTCCGGTGTCCTCCGGCGTACCGCTGCTGAACGTCCGCAACGTGAAGATGCGGTTTGGCGGTGTGATCGCGCTCGGTGGCGTGTCGTTCCATGTGGGTTATGGCCAGATCTGCGGCCTGATCGGACCGAACGGTTCCGGCAAGACCACACTGTTCAATTGCATCAGCGGTTACTATCGCTACAACGACGGCGACATCATGTTCGAGGGCCAGTCGCTGAAGGGGCTTGGCCGCCACCGCATGGCGGGCCTTGGGCTCGGGCGGACGTTTCAGAATGTTGCGTTGTTCCGCAACATGAGCGTGCGGGACAACGTGCTGGTTGGTGCGCATCATCTTGCCCATTCCGGGTTCATTTCGAACGCGCTGCGTTTGCCGGTGGTGCGGCGGGAAGATGCGCAGGCGTTCGCGCGACTTCACGACCTGCTGGATTTGCTTGACCTGAATGATGTCGCGGAGCGGCCGGCGGGCAGCCTGCCGTTCGGCACGCAGAAGCGGGTGGAGCTGGCGCGGGCGCTGATTGGTGGGCCGAAGCTGCTGATGCTCGATGAACCGGCAGGTGGGTTGAATCATGGGGAGGTGGACGGACTGGCCGAACTGCTGCGGCGTATCCGCGAACATTTCGACCTGAGTATTCTGCTGGTGGAGCATCACATGAACCTGGTGATGCGGGTGTCCGACAAGGTGGTGGCGCTGGAGTTCGGCCTGAAGATTGCCGATGGGACACCGGATGAGGTGCGCAACGAGCCTGAAGTGATCCGGGCGTATCTGGGTGAGACGCACGAGGAGCAGCATGCCGGCGCTGCTTGAGGCACGCGGACTGCACGCGGGGTACGGCGACACGCGCGTGCTGCATGGGATCGACTTCGCGGTGGAGGCTGGGGGCGTTACCGCGCTGCTTGGTGCGAACGGTGCGGGCAAGACTACGACGCTGCGGGCGATCTGCGGCATGGTGCGGACTTCAGGCGAGATCCGCCTGGGCGATGAGCGCATCGATGGCAAGGCCACCGAGGACATCGTGCAACGCGGGGTCGCGCATGTGCCCGATGGCCGCGGCACGTTCTTTGAGCTGACGGTGGAGGAGAACCTCCGCCTTGGGGCCTATATCCGGAATGACCGGGCGGCGGTGGCGCAGGACTTCGAGCGGATGTTCGGTTACTTTCCGCGGTTGCGCGAGCGGTTCCGTCAGCAGGCCGGCACGCTGTCTGGCGGCGAGCAGCAGATGCTGGCAATTGCGCGCGCGCTGCTGCTGCGGCCGCGATTGCTGCTGCTGGATGAGCCGTCGTTCGGACTGGCGCCGCTGATCGTGCAGGAGATCTTCGCGATCATGCACCGCATCCGCGAGGACGAAGGGGTGTCGATCCTGCTGGTCGAGCAAAATGCCAGTCTGGCACTGGAGATTGCCCAGCAGGCCTATCTGCTGGAGACAGGGCGGATCGTCGTTTCGGGTCCCGCGGCGGAGATTCGGCGCGACGATTCCATCCGGCGTTCTTATCTGGGGTATTGAGATGAACTGGTGGCGTCTCCTCGCTGAACTTCGCTATGAGATGAGTTCGCGGCATCCCCTCCCTGACCGTCCCCCGCTTCGCGGGAGAGGGAATAAAAATAGTTGTCGGCACGGTTAGAGGGGGACGGGGGCAATGGAGGGCGTGCTCCACCAGGTGCTATCGGGCATTGCCAACGGCGGCATTTATGCCTCCGTCGCGCTGGCTCTGGTGATGATCTACCAGGCGACCCACCACGTGAACTTCGCCCAGGGCGAGATGGCTACGCTCTCCACCTATATTGCTCTCACCTTGATCAACGCCGGCTTGCCATACTGGATCGCGTTCATTGCCACGGTCGCGGTCTCGTTCGCTCTCGGTGTGCTGATCGAACGCATCCTGATGCGTCCGATGATGGATGCCCCGGTACTTGCCTCGGTCGGCGTCTTCATCGGTCTCTTGCTTATTATCAATGCGAGCACCGGCTGGATGTTCGACTACACGATCAAGACCTTCCCGACACCGTTCCCTGGCGGCCCCATGCTGTTCAGCGGCTATGTGTCCGGGCATGAATTGGGCGCCACCGCCGTGACACTCGTCGTGCTGATCGCGGTCTATCTATTCTTCCGCCACACCAAGCTCGGCCTGGCGATGCGCGCTGCCGCGTTCAATCCGGTTTCATCACGTCTGGTCGGCATCCGTGTCGGCTGGATGCTGGCGTTGGGCTGGGGCCTCGCCGCGGCCATCGGCGCGATCGCCGGCATGATGGTGGCGCCGATCGTCTACCTCGACCCGAACATGATGGGCGGCATCCTGCTCTATGCCTTCGCGGGTGCGTTGCTGGGCGGCATCGACAATCCACTGGGTGCGGTGCTTGGCGGTTTCGCAGTGGGGATCATCGAGAACCTGGCCGGCGCGTATCTCGTCGGCACTTCGCTCAAACTGACGGTCGCACTGATCATCATCGTTGCCGTGCTGGTGGTGAAACCGTCCGGCCTGTTCGGTCGCACAGTGCTAAATCGGGTGTAGCCGCGATGGTCCCGCAAGCCAACACGGCCGCGCCGAACATGATGCGCACCGCGGTTGTGGCGGTGTTGGGGTGGCTCGTCATCGCGCTGGTGCCGACATTCCTGTTCAGCAACTATCACCTGTTCCAGCTCACCATGGTGGTGGTGTACGCCACCGCCATCCTGGGCCTTGCCATCCTTACCGGCTTCAACGGGCAGATCTCACTCGGTCACGGTGCGTTCTACGCTATTGGCGCCTACGTCACCGCGATCCTGATGTATCAGTACGAGGTGCCCTACTGGGCCACGCTGCCGGTGTCCGCGATTGTCTGTGCGGGGTTCGGCTTTCTCATCGGATTGCCGGCGCTCCGCCTGGGCGGTCTCTATTTGGCGCTGACCACCTTCGCACTTGCCGTCGCAGTGCCGCAGCTGCTGAAGCACAACGTGCTGGAGCCTTGGACAGGGGGCGTGCAGGGGCTCGTTATCGACAAGCCGGACCCGCCGTTCGGTATCGATATATCCCCGGATCAATGGCTCTATCTGTTCACTCTGTTCGTTGCCGGCCTGCTGTTCCTGGTCGCCTGGAACATTGTGAGGGGCCGTATCGGGCGCGCCATGATGGCAATTCGGGACCATGCGCTCGCTGCCGAGGCGATGGGCATCGACATTGCCATGCTGAAGACCCGCACCTTCGCGCTGAGCGCGCTGTACACGGGTGTGGCGGGATCGCTTGGCGCCATCGTTATCCAGTTCGTTGCGCCCGATAGTTTCGGAATTTTCGTTTCGATCTACTTTTTTGTTGGGCTTGTCGTTGGTGGCGTATCCTCGATCTGGGGCGCCATCTTTGGCGGTATCTTCATTGAATTCGTGCCTAATGTCGCCGAGTCGATATCGAAGGCCGCCCCAGGCGCAGTGTATGGCATCATTCTGATCGCGGTGATGTTCCTGATGCCGGGCGGAGCGGCGGGTTTCTGCAAATCTCTCATTGTGCGCTTCCGTCGCCGCTCAAAATCGGGTGAACTGCGGCCAGCGAAAGTGGGGGATGTGAGTGCCAACAATATTTCGGCTGCGGCCGGCATGCCTGGTGGCGCTGGGCCTGACGCTGGCGGTAGCGGCAGCCTGTAAGAAGCAGAACGCCTACGTCCCACCGCCGCCGCCGCAAGTCGGCGTTGCAAAGCCGTTACACCAGAACGTCCTGCCTTATCTGCAATCGACCGGCAATGCCGTCGCGTACAATCAGGTCAGTCTGGAAGCGCGTATCCAGGGCTTCCTGCAGGAGATCGACTATCAGGACGGCGCCGCGGCCAAGCTGGGCGATACCTTGTTCGTCATCGAGCCGGCACCGTATCAGGCGCAGCTTCAGCAGTCGCAGGCGACGCTGGCGGCGACACAAGCCGACCTGATCCAGGCGCAGGCCGAGTACACGCGCCAGTCGACCTTGGGCAAGAGCGACTTTGCCTCACAGTCAGTGGTCGACCAGGCGCGTGCCAAGCTCGATTCGGACAAGGCCAAGATCCTTAACGACCAGGCCGGTGTGACGATCGCGGCGATAAATTATGGTTATACCCGCGTCACCGCGCCGTTCGACGGTATCGTCACCGCTCACCTGGTTTCGATTGGTGGGCTTGTCGGCGTTGGTGGTCCTACCAAGCTCGCGACCATCGTACAGCTCGATCCGATATACGTCACGTTCAACGTCAGTGAGCAGGATGTGCTGCGGGTCAAGACCGCGATGGCCGCGCGAGGTTTGACTCCCGCCGAGGTCGGCAAGATTCCGATCGAAGTTGGGTTGATGGACGAGAGCGGATACCCTCACCGAGGCACGATTGACTACGTCGCGCCCAATCTCGACACCTCAACTGGCACGCTGGAAGTGCGGGGCATATTCGAGAATCCGAAGCGCGCCATGCTGCCAGGCATGTTCACCCGAATTCGGGTGCCATTGGCGGTCTCCGAGACTGACGCGTTGCTGGTACCGGACATGGCCATCGGTGCGGACCAGGCGGGCAACTACCTCTTGCTGGTGGACAAGGACAACGTGGTGCAGCAGCGCACCGTGGTGACCGGTCAACTCGTTGGACCGTTGCGGGTTATCACCAGCGGTCTGACGGCGGACGACGTTGTGGTGGTATCGGGGAATCAGCGGGCAATTCCGGGTCAGAAGATCGATCCGCAGGTAACGACGCTCACGCCTCCGCCTGCTGCTCCACCGCCGCCAACGGCTACGCCTGCTGCTCCGGCCGCGGCTACCGCTCCTGCCAGCAAGCCCTGACCGATGATCTCCAAGTTCTTCATCGAGCGGCCGGTGCTGGCCAATGTGCTGGCCATCGTCATCGTGCTGATTGGCTGTGTCGCGCTGTATATGCTGCCGGTGGCGCAATACCCCAACGTGGTGCCGCCGACTGTGTCGGTGACCACGAGTTATCCTGGTGCCAGCGCCAATACCGTGATGAACACGGTGGCTTTGCCGATCGAGCAGCAGGTGAACGGCGTGCAGGGCATGCTGTATATGCAGTCCACCAACGCCTCGGACGGCACGTACTCGCTGAACGTCACTTTCGAGATCGGCACTGATCTGAATTTCGCCCAGGTATTGGTGCAGAACCGTGTTGCCGCCGCGATGGCGTCATTGCCGCAGGCTGTGCAGGTGCAGGGCGTGACGGTGCAGCAGAAGTCCACGTCAATCCTGCAGATTGTGTCGCTGACGGCAACCGACCCGCGCTATGACAGCCTGTATCTGAGCAACTACGCCGTCATCAACCTAGTGCCGGAGCTCTCGCGCCTGCCTGGCGTCGGCAATGTCAATGTGTTCGGCGTCGGCCAGTATTCGATGCGCATTTGGCTGGATCCACAGACGCTGCACGCTCGAAATCTGCAACCGCAAGACGTGATCAACGCGATTCAGCAACAGAGTCAGCAGGTCACGGCGGGTCAGATCGGAGCGCCACCGGCGCCGGCGAACCAGGACTTTCAGTACACGGTGAATGTTGAGGGACGCCTGGCCGACCCGACCGAATTCGGCAACATCGTGGTCAAGGTCGATACAGCGAATGGGGGCCAGATCACCCGCGTGAAGGACGTCGCGCGGGTGGAACTGGGGGCGCAGACCTACTCGCAGACCTCGGAACTGAACAACAGGCCGTCGGCTGGCGTCGCGATCTTCCAGTTGCCGAATGCCAACGCGCTGGACGTGGCGACTCGCGTCGATGCGCGAATGAAGGAACTGTCCAAGTCGTTTCCACAAGGGCTGACCTACAGCGTTCCTTTTGATACCACGATCTTCGTCAAGACCTCGATCACGGAAGTTTATAAGACGCTGGGCGAGGCCGCCCTCCTGGTGCTTATCGTCATCCTGGTTTTCCTGCAGGACTGGCGCGCCATGCTGGTGCCGGCAACGACCGTGCCGGTGACCATCATCGGTGCCTTCGCTGCGATGTGGGGGTTAGGGTTCACCGTCAATCTTTCGACGCTGTTCGCTATCATCCTGGCCATTGGGATCGTGGTGGACGACGCCATCGTCATCGTGGAAGGCGTGGCGCACTACCTGGAGCGTGGCATGACGCCGCATGATGCGGCGATCAAGGCGATGGACGAATTGTTTGGCCCGATCATCGGCATCACGCTGGTGCTGATGTCGGTGTTCATTCCCGCAGCTTTCCTGCCTGGGCTCACGGGCCAGATGTATGCGCAGTTTGCTTTGGTGATTGCAGCTACTGCCATCATCAGCGCGGTCAACGCCGCGACGTTGAAGCCGACACAGTGCGCGATGTGGCTGCGCGTGCCGACGCCGCCGGAGAAGCGCAATATATTCTTTCGCGGGTTCAACCGCGTGTATGACAAATGCGAAGGCGGCTACGCTTGGCTCATCAGCCATATGACGCATCATGCGGGCATCGCGGTCATTGCCGCGCTGATCGTCGGTGGCATCGGTGTGTGGGGTGTCGCGAGCCTGCCAACCGCGTTCATCCCGGTCGAGGACCAGGGCTATGTGATGATCAACGTGCAGCTGCCCGATGGCTCCGCGGTGGGCCGGACGCAGGCGGTGCTGGAGAAGGTGACCAAGATTGCACTTGCCACGCCGGGTGTGGACCAGGTGGTGGGGATCAGCGGCATATCCGTGTTGGACAACAGTGCTACGCTACAGAGCGCAGGCGTTGCCT
>Ga0310811_10002351_pt1 | contig 23640 bp, 25 predicted proteins | sample YCmetagenome_FD_207642 | JGI IMG/M metagenome (GOLD analysis project Ga0310811, IMG submission 207642) | Soil microbial communities from experimental microcosm in Duke University, North Carolina, United States - YC | ecosystem: Engineered > Artificial ecosystem > Soil microcosm > Unclassified ... | reverse complement strand
CGTGTTGTGGTGCGTCGCGATACCAATCCCACTCGACCGATTCCCACAGTCGTGTGATGCGCTGATAGAGCGCGCGCTCCGCCTCGCTCGGTCCGTTGAAGTACTGCCGCGCCGTCAACAGCCCCTGCATCAGGAAGGCGGTCTCGACCAGATCTCCGCCGTTGTCCAGCATGCCGAACACCGGCATGGTCTGCCCGGTGCTTCCATTATTGTAGTGTGACCACGCGCCGTGATACCGCTCGGCGTGCTCGAGGAAGCTCACGATCTTCGTCAGGCGCTCGAGGCCCTGCGCCCCGGTGATGAAATGCCGGTCGACGCCCACCACCAGCGCCTCGATCCCGAAACCACTCGCGCCCGTGGCGACGATGCGGTCATCGCCCGGAATGTTCTCCCGCGCCATTCCGGAGCTGGGATCGGCGCCCTCCCAGTAGTACTGAAACGCCGCTTCCTGCAGCATCGTCAGCAGCTCGTCGTCGCTCAGCGCGCGCGTCGCCGCGTCGGCCGCTGCGGAGAGCGCCGAGGTCCGGTTCGTCCAATCGGCGGCAGCCACCTTGTAGCTGGCCGTGACACCCGTGCGGCCCAGCCAATCCACAAAGCGATGAATCCCCGGCAGCTGGATCCCCACCGGAGCGTATGCGCCGCCGCCCAGCGAGCGATAGATCACGTAATGTGCGAGACCCTGCGACTCCACTGAATTCGAGTCCCACCGGACGACGACATGCCGTTCGTAGCCCTGGGCGCTCACGCGAACCGGGGCCTTGAGCGGCGCTGCAACGCCCGGGTCGTCATGCACGTGCACCTGGTCGACGATCAGCGTGTGCTCCACTCCGTCGGCGCGTCCCTGATGAAACACGACGCTCTGCAACCGCTCCGGCGCGAAGTCGTACACGGAGGCGGAGTGCAGCGCCGTCATGGGGATGCGGACCTCCGTCCAACGCCCGGCGGGGAGATCGCCGCTGTACTTCCCGAGCGGCTCGGGAGCGGTGAAGCTCCCCGGAAACGTCGCCACCTGGAGTCCTTCACGGGCGTCGGACAGAACGATGTTGGGGAGGTCGGCCGCGGCGATGGCCTGCGGGGCGTACACCCAGAAGTAGAGCGTGTGGCCGGAGAGCTCCGGAAAGCGGTTGCGGAAATTGTCGAGGTGGACCTCGGCGTCCCAGCCGCCTCCCGGATTCGATTGCCAGTGCAGGCGTAACGCGTTCGGCGGCGAGAGGAACACGCTCGTGTCGACCGGCAGACGCCAGTTCTTCCCCTCGAGCGTACTCGGCGCGGTCGCCTGGGCGCTGCTGTTCCAGTAGTAATCCCGCTGCAGGCTGTTATCGAACACCGCGTGGCGATAATAGGCGGTCTGCGCCGGCAGGCCGTGCGGCAGCACCAGGCTGAGCACGAGCTGTGCGGCAAAGTGCGGTCGGATCATGAGCACCACTATGCAAAGCTTTTAATCCGGCGGATAGAGGCGTAACCTACGAATACTCTTGGTGGAGGCGCTCCATGCGGATGCGAGTCAGTCCTGTCATCGCTGCCGTTACGGCTACGCTCGGGTGCGGCAGCGACTCACCGACGTACGTCCCGGGCCCGGGAGGCAACGCCTGCACGCCCACAGCGACACAGGTGTGCATGATCGGCACGGCATTCAGCCCGGCGAACCTGACGATCGCTCACGGCACGACGGTCACCTGGATGAACGGCGCTGCCGTCGACCACACGGTGACCAGCGCTATCGGGTCCGCCGATACCTACAACAGCAGTTTCATTGCCGCGGGTGGCACGTTCAGCCACACCTTCGCCAACGCCGGCACATTCGCCTACTACTGCACGATCCATGGGACTGACGGCAGTCCGCCAACGGGGATGCACGGGACTATCACGGTGAACTGACCGTGCAGCGCGACGCCTTTCGCGGCAAGGTCGTCTGGATCACGGGGGCCTCCTCCGGCATCGGGCGCTCGCTGGCTCTCGCGTTCGCCGCCGCCGGCGCCCGGCTGATCCTTTCGGCGCGCCGCCGAGAGGTGCTTGCCGAAGTGCAACGTGTCTGTGGCGCGGCGGAGAGCCACGTGGTGCCGTTCGACCTCGCCGACCTGGACGCGCTCCCGACCCACGCGGTCGAAGCGCTGGCCTGCTACGGAACGATCGACATCATGGTGCACAACGCGGGCGTCGCGGCGCGAGCCCGAGCTGCGGAGACGACGCGCCAGGTGCACGAGCACGTGCTCCACACGAATTACCTCGGTCCGGCGCTGCTGACGCAGGCGTTGCTCCCGTCTATGCTCGCGCAGGGCGGGGGGCATTTCGTGGTGATCAGCAGTCTCTCGGGGGAATACGGCGCGCCGCAACTCGCCGCGTACGCCGCCTCCAAACATGCGCTGCGGGGCTATTTCGAATCGCTGAGAGCGGAGGAGCACGATCGCGGGATTGTCGTAACCATCGTCGTGCCCGGGTTCATCCGGACGGAGATCACGGCCCACGCCCTGACCGGGAGTGGCGGGAGCTTCGGGCGCGTGCTCTCGATTTACCGCACGGCCATGGGGGCGGATGAGTGCGCTCGCCGGATTCTCCGGGGTGTCGCCCGGCGCAGCGAAGAGGTGCTGGTCGGTGGTGCCGAGATCTGGACGGTCCGTCTGAAGCGCTGGTTCCCACGCGTGCTCTCGGTCGTGGTTCGCAGCCATCCCGTGCGGGTGCGCAACAAACTGCTCGGCTGGATCCCAATATTGGGACAGCGGTGGCGATCGCCTGAGGGATAGCTACTTCTGACCCGTCACCTCGCGACCGTCAGGCCCCGCGGCCCGATGTACTCCGATTGCGGACGGATCAGGTGGTCTTCGGCGTGCTGCTCGATGACGTGCGCGCACCAGCCCGCGACCCGCCCGCAGGCGAATGTCGCCACGAACGAGCGCGGCGCGAGGCCGAGCGACTGCAGCACGAGCGCCGTGTAGAACTCGACGTTGGTGCGTAAATTCCGCCCCGGCTTCACCTCCTCGAGCACCTTGAGGACGGTCTGCTCCACCGCCCGCGCCAGCTCGAACAGCGTGCGGTCCGCCATTTGCCCTCGGCCCATCTCGTCCGCGACGCGGCTCAGCACTTCGGCGCGCGGATCGCGCACCTTGTAGACCCGGTGGCCGAACCCCATGATGCGCCGGCCGGCGGCGAGCTCGTTGCGCACCCAGGCCTCGGCGCGGTCCGCCGAGCCGATGTCCACCAGCATGTCGAGCACCGGGCCGGGCGCGCCCCCGTGCAGCGGACCCTTCAGCGCACCGATCGCGCCGGTCACGGCGCTCACCATGTCCGAGCGGGTGCTCGCGATGACCCGGCCGGTGAACGTCGACGCGTTCATGCCGTGGTCGATCACCGTCACCCAGTAGGTGTCGAGCGCCCGGGCCGCGATCGGATCGGGCTCCTTGCCCTGCACCATATAGAGGAAGTTCGCCGCATGAGAGAGATCGCTGCGCGGCGCGACGGGCTCCTGACCCTGGCTGATCCGCGCATGGGCCGCCACGATGGTCGGAAACCGCGCCGTCAGCATGATGGCCGCCGCATGATCGGCGGCCGGCGCAATGTCGTTGGGGTTGGCGAGGTCGAGTGACAACGTGGCGCACGCCATGCGGAGCGCGTCGACGGGCGGCGCGCCGGCCGCCGCCCGCACGAGCCCCATCGTCTGATCCGGGACCGCGCGGAGCGCCGTCATCTCCCGGCGCAGCGCCTGGAGCTCGTCCGCGGTCGGCAGCGTTCCCCGCCACAAGAGGTGCGCCGCCTCCTCGAACGTCACACGCCCGGCAATTTCCTTCAGCTCGTAGCCGCCGATGATCAGCTCGCCGGCCAGGCCGTCGACGTGGCTCAGGCGAGTCTGAACGGCGACGACCCCATCCAGCCCCCGTTTGGCCGGAGCCTGAGTCCCGGTCATGCGCGTCTCCCCCTCCGGCCTCCGAGCAGCAGCACGCCGCCGATCAGAATCGCCACGCCACCCACCCAGTTGGGGATCGGGTCACGCTCGGTGACCTTGGCGTGGAAATCGCCGACGTCGATCACCGCCGTCTGATGAGAGTAGCGCAATCCCACCGCGAAGACAGCGATACCGAACACGATGAGGAGCGCTCCCAGGATCGCTGAAACGCGCATCGTCGACTCCTTCGTCAGGTCGTTTGCCTACTGCCTAAACGTAGCGCCGCGGGACGCTCTGCCGCGCTAATTTTAATGAACGAGTTCGCGCTCAGGACGATGCCATGCCAAGCAAGGTTTCGCAGGGACTGTGGGTCACGGTGTACGCCCTTGCCATGGCGTTCGTGGAAGCCGCGGTCGTGGTCTACCTTCGACAGATCCTCATCCCGGGAGACCACACCGCGGCGCCTCCGACCGCCGGGGTGGCCGCGATTCCGGTCGTCGAGGCGTTCCGGGAGGCGGCCACGATCGTCATGCTGCTCGCCGTCGGTGCCCTGGCGGGCGGCGACTCCTGGGAGCGGTTCCTCTGGTTCTGCTGCGCTTTCGGAATGTGGGACATCGGCTACTACGTGTGGCTGCGCGTGCTGATCGGCTGGCCCGCCTCGCTCTTCACCTGGGACGTGCTGTTCCTGATCCCGGTGCCGTGGATGGCGCCGGTACTGGCGCCGCTGATCATCAGCCTGGGCCTGGTGGGGGGATCTCTGTGGCTGCTGAGTCTGCGCGGGAAGGGCGCCGTGCTGCGCTTTTCGCCCTGGCTCTGGGGGCTCGCCGTGGTGGGAGGGGCGATCGTGCTGCTGTCGTTTACACTCGACTATCGCCTGGCGGCGCAGAGCGTCGAGCCGACGTCATTTCGCTGGTTGCTGTTTGGCGCCGGCGTCGGCGTAGCCGCCGCGGCGTTCGCTATCGGAGTCCGGCAGCTCAGCGAGACACACCCTGATGGCTGAATTCCATCGATTCTCCCGACTCTGCGGGTTTCATGATTTCTGTGGAGGAATCCGCAAGCTCGACTGATGAAACGTTCACACCGATCGGGACGAATCGTGAGACCCCTGCACCTACATTGATCGCAGCGCCTACACGACCCACGAGGACGCAATGGCAGTGCTCCGGAAGATCGAGCTCAACGGCACCAACGCCAACGATGCCATCGTACCATACGACGCCCAGTACCTGGTCAAGGTTTGCGGCCGCTGGCGCGCCGGGACGTTCGATCGCCAGTGGTATGGGCTGAACTTTTCGAACTACGGCTCGTCGGGGATCGAGCTGGAGGCCATCGACGAAGTCTATGAGGTCACGGAGGACGCCATGAACGAGACGAACGCCCTCCCCGCGGAGTACCTGCAGAACGTGTGATCACTGCCGCGAAACCCGAGCTCTTCGCGGGACGTAGATTTCGCACGAACCCGATATCATGACGGCACCCATCATCAAGGACATCGTGTCGGCGGCGCTGGTGGTGGGCGCCGTCCTCCTCCTGCCCACACTGGTCCGCAAACCAGTAGGGTGGCCCGGACGGGCCTCACTCTGGCTCATGAACCTCCGGCATTCCAGCGTGACGGACTGGGGGTTGAGCCACGTCTCGATCGAGCGGCAATTCACGATTCTGGATGTCGGGTGCGGCGGCGGCAGGACGATCGATAAGCTCGTGACGCTGGCGAGTGCCGGGAAAGTCTACGGCATCGATGTCTCGGAGCAGAGCGTCGCCGTCTCCCGCGCGACCAACGCGAAATGGATCGCGGCGGGCCGGGTCGACATCCGGCAGGCTGCCGTATCGCAGCTGCCGTTTCCCGACGCCACATTCGATCTCGTCACGGCCGTCGAGACCCACTACTACTGGCCCGATCCCGTGGCGGACATGCGCGAGATCCTGCGCGTCTTGAAGCCCAACGGCCGGCTCCTGCTCATCGCCGAGACATACCGGAGCGGCGGCGGCGGGGCCCTGCTGGCGCCGGTCATGAAGATGATCCGCGCGCGGTTCCTCACCGTTGAAGAGCATCGCCGCCTCTTCGCCGACGCCGGGTTTCAGGAGATCGCGATCGACGTCGAGCGCAGCAACGGCTGGATCTGCTGCGTCGGTCGTTTACGGGCGTCCTGACCGTGCCTTCGGGCGAGTCAGCGAATACACATAGGCGGCCACGGCGCGGACGTCGGCATGCTCGAGTGGCGCCCCCCCTTTCGGGGGCATCATTCCCGTGGTCTGCTTGGAGTGGGGAACGCCCCGCTCGATGATCTCCACGATGAACGCAAAGCTCCCGTCGCCGTTCAGCCACTTGCCGCTCGTCATGTCGGGCGTCAAGCCCGGGACACCCGTCCCGCCGACCCCATGGCAGCCGGAGCAGGAACCGCCGCCGAGCATGCCGTGGAAGATGCTGTCGCCCCGCGCGACCATGGCCGGCCGCATCAGGGTATCGCTCCTGGAGGGGGCGGCCGCGGGCCGCTGTGCCCAGCCGGAGGTCACGGTCGCCAGGTAGATCCCCCCGAGCAGCGTTCTGAAGTGCCGTGTGTTCATGGCGTCACCACCCAGCGCACGCCCTCGCCACGACGGAGCCGATCGAACCCCTCGTTGATGCGGTCGAGCGGGAACGTTCCACTGACGATCGGCTCGAGGTCGATGCGTCCTGATGCTACCAAGGCCACGATCTCGGGATACAGACCGGCACCGCAACCCAGGCTGCCCACCAGCTCCAGCTCGTAGAACATCAGTTTCGCGGCGTTGATGGGGACGGCCTCGTGCGAAAAGCCGATCACCACGAGGCGACCTCCTTTGCGGAGCAGATTGAACGCGAGATCGATCGTCTTCGGATTGCCGACGACTTCGAACGCGACATCCACGCCGCCGTCGGTGAGCTTCCGCACCTCCTTGTCCACCCGCTCGGTCGCCGTCGGATTGATCGTATGGCGCGCCCCCATGCGCTTGGCGAGTGCGAGTCGGGCGTCATTCAAATCCACCGCGACGACCGTGGCCCCGGCCAGAGCCGCGCATTGCACGACGTTGAGCCCCACACCGCCGCACCCGACTACCGCGACAGTATCCCCCGCGCGCACCTGCCCGCGCTGCTTCACCGCGTGATACGGCGTCGAAACGGCGTCGGCGATGACGCAGGCGCGCTCCAACGGCAGATCGGGCGGGAGCCGCACCAGCTCCTTTGCCGGAACGGCGAGGTACTCCGCGAACGCCCCCTGCGTGTGGTTGCCGGGCATCACCAGATCGACGCACAGATTCTCCCGCCCGGCGCGGCAAAAGCGACAGCGACCGCACGCCCAGACCGACGGCGCGAGCACGCGGTCCCCGGGAGCGAGGCCGCTCACGCCAGACCCGAGTCGTTCGACGGTGCCGGCGGCTTCGTGTCCCAGGATGATCGGCGGGGCCTTGAAGGTGGGGACGCCGTGATCGAGGTAGTGCAAGTCCGTGTGACACAGTCCGCATGCCGCGACCCGTATTACGACTTCGCCGGCCTGGGGCTCGGGAGCCGGCACGTCCTCGATCGAGAGACGTGGGCCGGTGCCGTGAAACACCGCGGCTTTCATTGATCCTCCGCTTCCGGGCGGCGCGTGTAGATCACGCGAAAGTACCCCGCTGTGACGAGCCAGCAGGACTCGCACTCCTCTCGCACGTCCTCGGGCAGTCCCGGTTCCACACGGACCTCGAACCCGGCCTGCCGGTATAGCTCCACCACTTCGCGCGCCCGTTCCGGATCCGCGACGAAGCGCCGTTCCCAGCGGTCAGTCGGCACGTGCGGCGGTGTCGGCGGCGAGCCGGCGCAGGCGGCGCTGTCCCAGGAGCGCCGCACCGAACGCGGCCGTGTACTGAACCAGGTCGCCCGGAAGGACGTTCACCCGGCCGCCGAGCGCGCCCTCGACCACGCGGACCATGCGCTCGAACCGCAGGATGCCGCCAACCAGCGTGAACTCGGGCTCCATGCGCACCCGCTTCATCAATTGCATGGAGCGGTCGACCAGCGACACGATGGCGCCGTGCATGATGTCGGCCGGCGCGGCTCCCTCAGAGAGCTGGTTGATGACTTCCGACTCGGCGAATACGGCGCAGACGCCGGAGATCGACACGGGTGCCTTCGATGTGGCGACGAGGGGACCGATCTCTTCCGTCGAGTACCCCATGTAGCGGGCGGTCTTTTCCAGAAACGCCCCGGTGCCGGCGGCGCACTTGTCGTTCAAACGGAAGCTCTGGACCTTGGCATCCGCCCCGAGGCGGCTCGCCTTCATCGTCTGGCCGCCGACGTCGAGGATCGTGCGGGTGTTGGGGAAGTAGTGGCTCGCGCCGCGCGCGGCGGCCGTCAGATCGGTGACGGAGACGTCGCCGATCCCCGCCTGATGGCGGCCGAAGCCGGTGGTCACGAGGTAGGCGACGTCGTCGCGGCCGCGGCCGGCGGCGTCCAACGCCTGCGCGAGCGCCCGCTCGGCGGCCTGGGCCAGCTTGAAGCCGGTCGGCTCCATGCCGCGGCCGAGGATCGCTCCATCCTCCCCGACGATGACGGCTTTGGTGTAGGTCGACCCGATGTCGAGACCGGCGGTGTGGCTCATGCGGCCCCTTTCGCCGGTGCCGGCGCGCGGGCCGACACGATCCGGTCGAGCGCGAACAGCGCCGCTCCCAGCGCCCCGATATAGTGGGACTCTTCGCTGACGTTCACGGTGAGGCCGAGGCGCTTGTTCAACGTGTCCACCATCGCCTGGTTTCGCGTCACGCCTCCGGTAAACGTCACCTCCGCTTCGATCCCGACGCGCCGCAGCAGGCCGATCGAGCGGGCCGCGATCGACTCGTGCACGCCGAGCAGGATGTCTTCGATCTTCTTCCCCTTCCCGAGCCAGGAGAGCACCTCGGACTCGGCGAAGACGGTGCAGGTGGTGCTGATCTTCACGGCGCGCTCACCGCGCAGCGCGGTCGGCCCCAGCTCGGAGAGTGGCAGGTCGAGCGCGACCGCTGCCGCGCCGAGGAAGCGCCCGGTCCCGGCGGCGCACTTGTCGTTCATGCAGAAATCGACGATCTCGCCCGTGGGCTGCACCCGGATCGCCTTGGTGTCCTGCCCGCCCATGTCGAGCACCGTGCGGGTGCGCGGGAACAGCTGGACCGCGCCGCGCGCGTGACAGCTGATTTCAGTGATTTGCGTATTGCCGAACGTCACCTTGTACCGGCCGTATCCCGTTCCCACGACGAACTCGACTTCCTCTTCGGGGACGCCCCCGTCGGTCAGCGCCTGGCGAAATGCGGTCTCGGCGGCGCGCATGACGTTGGCGCCGGTGTCGATCAACGCCCGGCCCACGATGGTGCGCGCCGCGTCGACCACCACCGCCTTGGTTTGGGTCGACCCGACGTCCACTCCCGCTGCGTACGCCATACGTCCTCCTTACACCGGCGTCGCGGCCGCCTGGTGCCGCCGCGCCGCGAGGCCCTCGAAGAAGGCGTCGATCCGATTCTTCATCTGGGCCTCCGACACCACCCGCTTGTCCATCATGTCGGACTCGACGAAGAGGCTGGGAATGTCGCGTTGCGCCATCAAGGCGCGGCGCGTGTCGGCGAGCCCGGTCGACACCGTGCGGCAGCTCTTGATCGGGTGAAAGACGACGCCGTCGGCGCCGTAGTCGTCGACCATCTGCACCAGCGCCTTGGTCTGAAAGAACATGCTGTCCATTGCGTCGCGCACGCCGAGCAGCACGCCCTCCGCGAGGCTGTCGAGCGGTCGTTGCAGATCGTAGTGAAACCCGAGGTTCGCGCCACCCGAGGCGAACCACAGATACGTCGAGTTGACGAACACCCCGCCCCAGTCGCTGAACAGCTCTGAGAAGCGGCGGAAGATGGGGTAACAGGGGACGCCCACGAAGATGAGGCGCCATTTTTCGTCGACCGGTGTGCCGATGCCGCGCTCGGCTTTATGGGCCATCTCGCGGACGAGATCGTTGAAGAACGCGGCCCCTTCTGGCGCGCCCCGGAAGCCGTTGGCTACACCCAGGTAGATCGTCCCGTCGGAGAGGGCGTTGAACACAGCAGGCGTGCTGCGGTTCAGCTCGAGCACGCGCTGCCACCCCTGGTTCAGCTCGTTGGCCCACCCGAGATGCTCGCGCAGACGGTCGATGTCGAACTTCCGGCCGGAGACCCGCTCGCACAGGGCGATCAGCTCCTCGAGTTGGGCGGCGACGTAGCGGCGGTCGCGCTCGAAATCCTCCCCCCCGGGCGGCGACGCCAGCCCGGCGCCGCGCGAGCCGGGAATGTCGAGCGTGAAGAGCGGCATGCCGTACATCCGTTCCCAGATCTCGCCCCACTTGATGTAGGTATTGCAGGCGTTGGTGGCGATGGCGATGGCGGGTTTGGGAATCTTTCCCATCGGATGCGCGCCGCCCCTGAGCTGGGTCGCGACGTCGGCCTTCACGTAGCCGCAGATGTCGGGGGAATAGCCGTAGTTCTCGGCTTCGTTCAGATACTCGGCCGCCACGCGCCGCACGGCGGCTTGCAGCGAGTTGATCTCCGGGAATACGATCGGGAAATCGAACACCCGCAGCAGCTCGCACAGGCTGCCCATGACGAACACGTACGCGGCGCCGCGACCCTCGTTCGCCGCGGCGGTCAGGCCCTCGAACCACTGCCGGAACAGCCGCGCGCCCGTGTCGTTGCCTCGGCCGACGATATCCGTTGCCTGAATCTCCGTCGTCATGGTCGCCTCAGTCGAACACCAGGTTCTCGACGAACGTCTCGAGCTGGATCTCGAGCGAATCGAAGCTCGTCATGTTCTCCTCGAATTCGCTCACGAAGTACCGGATGCCACGGCTGTCGAGTGCACGCGTGTGCACCACCAGCTCCTCGAGCCCCGGCTCGCACATTTTGGCGGCCATCAGGATCGCAGCCTGGGCATCGGCCTGATCGAGCCGCTCGAGCAGCATGCGGTCCTTCGGCTTGCGGAGATCGTGCTGGACCGGGCTGTGCGCCGAGCGGTCGATGTAGCTCTCGGCCAGGGCCTGGAGCGGATCGCCGGCCTGCGGCACATCCTCCATCAGCCAGCGCAATCCGATCAGCAGGTCGTCATCGACCACGTAGCACGAACGGGCGATCGCCCGCAGCAGATCGAGCGGCGGCTGCTCGCAGAATCCTCCTTCGAGGATGACGCGGATCTGGTCCCGCCGCGGGAGGGTCCGGGCCTCGAGCAGGGGCAGGACCGTGCGCAGCAAGTCGTTATGCTCCTCGCGCGGCACCAGCCCGCCCACCGCCATCAGCACGTAGCCCTCGTCCACCGGGAGGAGCCAGGGCCGCTCCCGCTTCAGCGCGTACAGCCGCCGCAGCAGCGCACGGTTTTCGTTGAACACCGCGATGGAGCGGTGGAGATCGTCGTCGGTCACGTCGCGCTCCGCCAGCTCGGCGCACAGCCGCCGCACGCGGTCGTATTCGTCCCGCAGGTAGCGCGCCGCAAAACCCGAGTTGGGGTTCTGCGGCAGGTAGAGAATCCGGCACGGATAGGACACGTTGCGACCCCAGACGCCGGCAAGGTTGCGGGCGGCATCGCAGATCGGGTGCGTGACGAACAGGTCGAGCTGGACTCGTCCCGAGAGGGCGAGCTCGAGCGACGTCTTGATGATCGAGCACAGATAGGAGCCGAACCGCGAGTCGGCTTGGGTCGGCTCGACCGGCGCGCCGCGCACTTTGAACGGCAGGAGGCCGGCGGCGTGCGCGATCTCTTCGGGAAAGTAGACCTGGAAGTGCCCGACGACTTTTCCGCCGCCGTCGCGCCAGCGTCGAACCGTCGGAAAATCCGTATCCTCTACCAGCTCGCGACAGCGCATCACGATGTCGTCCAGCGGAAGTCCGCGCCACTCGGGGAAGGTTGCCGCGGTCACTCGTGCCTCCAGACGGGCCGGCGTTTCTCGGAGAAGGCGCGCAGCCCTTCCACTGCGTCGTGCGACTGCATCAGGTCGTGCATGTAGATGTTGCCGGCGGCACGGAGCGCCGCGCGGCGCGCCGCCGCCCCGGGGCCGCGCAGCGCGGCCTTTGCGGCCCGCAGCGCAACGGCGCTGTGGCGCGCCAGCCGGCGCGCTTCCTCCAGCGCGGCGCGCTCCACGTCCTCGTCCGCCACGACGCGCGTGACGAATCCCCAGCGCTCGGCTTCCGTGGCGGTGATCGAGTCGCCGCGGTAGATGAGACGGGCCGCAAGCGCAGCGGGCAGTCGCTCCGGGAGGATGACGCAAGCGGCCGGCGGGAACACGCCGAGGACGACCTCCGGTTGCCCGAACACGGCGCTCTTTCCCGCGACGACGAAGTCCGCCGGCTGCACCAGCTCGAAACCGCCGCCGAGGCATTTTCCGCGGACGGCCGCCACCAGCGGGAGCGGGAAGGCGTCGAGTGCCGCGATGGTGTCGAGGAAGTCGGGGATCAGACTCAAGTAGTGCGGCGGCAGATGCTCGGCGACGTCCGCCCCCGCCGAGAAATGCTCGCCGGTCGCGGTGAGGAGCAGGACCCGGAGGTCGGCGTGCTCGGACAAGCGCTGGAGGCTCGCCGAGAGCGCTCGCAAGAGCTCCCGCGTCAGGATGTTGAGGGGGGGACAGTCCAGGTCGATCCGCCCGATTCCCGCTTCCGAAGTGTCGGTGGTGATCATCGCACCCCCAAGAGCTGGCCTCCGTCGATGGGCACGACCGCTCCCGTGACGAAGCCGGCGCCGTCGCTGCACAGGAATCGGACGAGCCGCGCCACTTCTTCCGCGGTACCGGCCCGACCCAGCGGTGTGCGGGCCATGGCTCGCTCACGCGCCGCCACAGGCAGCCCGCGGGTCATCCGCGTGTCGATGAATCCCGGCGCCACGACGTTTACCGTGACGCCATGCCGGGCGAGCTCCAGAGCCAGGGAACGTGCCAGACCGACGAGTCCGGCCTTGGCCGCCGCATAGTTGGCCTGGCCGAAGCTGCCGCGCAGCCCGTTGATCGAGGAGACGAAGACGACGCGGCCGTGTGCCGACTGCCGCAGCCCGGGCAGCGCGGCGCGCACGGTCTTGAAGGCGCCGGACAGGTTCACGTCGAGCACGTCCGCCCATTCGGCGTCGCTCATCTTCCAGCTCACGCGGTCGCGCACGATGCCCGCCGCACAGACCACCCAGTCGAGCCCTCCCCGGTCTCGCATGATCCGTTCGACCGCGTCGCCCACCGCGGCGCCGTCCCGCACGTCGACTGAGAGCGACGCCGCGGCCGCGCCGGGACCGTCGGGGAAGTCGCAATCGAGCGAGGCCACCCAGGCGTCCTCCGCCAGCGCGGTGACGATGGCCCCGCCGATGCCGCGGGCGCCGCCGGTTACGAGAGCCGTGTGCCGCACAAGCCGCAGTGGATGTGAGAGGCGGGAAGATTCGTCGCGCCGCAGGCCGGACAGTCGCGCAGCGGAGCGCCCCACGGCGATTCGGAGGAGCCACCCTGCGCCGCCCGCTCGCGCAGCATGCCGTAGCGCGCGGGGCGCTTCTCCGTGAAGGCACGCATCCCTTCGACCGGCTCCCAGCAGGCGTAGTGCAGCGACAGCCAGTCCTGCGCGTGCCGCACCGTCTGATGCCACGCGAAGTCCTTCCAGAAGTTCGTCTGCTGTTTCGTGTAGCGCGTGCACTCCGGGAAGGAGGCGAGCAGCCGGCGGGCGAGATCGTCGACGGCGGCGTCGAGCTGCGCCAGGTCGATGCGGTATCCGTCGCGGCCCTTCTGCGCCGCCGCGATCTGTTCGGGCGTCGCCGATTCGATCCACGTTTCGCCCTTGCGGACCGAGGGCACGACCCGGGTCACGAGGCCCCAGGCCAGGGCCCGCTCCGCCGGCACCGGCTCGTTGAGCAGCAGCATTTCACGGGCGCGACGGTCCCCGATGGTGATCGGTAGCCATTGCGTGGCGCCGCCGCAGGCGACCGACCCCACGTGGGTGCCCACCTGCTTCAGATAGGCATGCTGGGCGATCACCGAGAGATCGCACGCCAGCTGGCTCTCGTTGCCGCCGCCCACGGCGATCCCGTTGATGCGCGCGATCACCGGCTTGCCGGTGTTGAGGATGCTCTCGATGTAGGCACGGAACAGCGCCATGTACTTCCAGTAGTCGCGGGGGGTCGCGACATAGGCTTCGGCGTATTCCTTGACGTCTCCGCCGGTGCAGAACGCCCGGTCACCCGCCCCGGTCAGGACGATCACCCCGACCGCGTCATCGAATGTCGCGTCGCGGAAGGCGGTGGCGAGCTCCTCGAGGGCGGCCGTCGAATAGGCGTTGTAGTTGTGCGGCCGGTCGATCGTGATGCGCGCGATGCCCTCCGCCTTGTCGTAGCGGACCTCCCGAAAGGCGAAGCTCGCGGGGGAGCGGGACGGGAACTGCCGCGTGGGCGGCGCGATCGGCGTGCTGGTCGTCATGGCGCGAGGAGTCCGCGTAGGAGGTGATCGGCGTAGTGGAGCCCGAGGTCCCGGGGGTGAGTCGATCCATCGGGCGAATACCAGCGTGCGACCCAGTTGATGGCGCCGAGGATCGCGAAGACGGCGAGTTTGGGATCCACTGTGCGGAACTCCCCTACCGCCACGCCGCGGCGGACGATTTCGCGCAGCGCCTGCTCATAGCGGTCGCGTGCGGCGATCACCTCGGCGCGGTGCGCGGGTGAGAGCGCCGAGACCTCGAGGGCCAGGGAGGAGCCTTCCAGCGTGTCCGTCATCACCCGCACGTGCTCGCGGATCACGTAGGCGAGCTGGTCGGCATACGAGGGGGACTGCCGGGCCCGGGCCACAAGGCCCGCTACTTCCTCCAGCCCCTCACGATGGCAGGCGTAGAGGATCGCTTCCTTGTCGGGGAAGTAGTGGTACAACGCGGTCTTCCGGACACCGAGCTGCTGGGCGATGTCATCGAGCGTCGTGCCGTGATAGCCCTTGTCGCGCAAGGCGCGCAGGGCGGCGTGCAGGATCTCGGTTCGGCGCCGCTGGCGCTTGGCGCGTACATGGGCGGAGCTGACTGCCGGGGCTCCCATCCCGAGCCTTTCTCGAGGTTCGGGAAGGAATTTGAACGATGATTCAAGAATTCATCGTGAAGTCCGTATGAAGCTCGTCGCCTCCTCCAGCGCCCCGCGCGCCGCGTCCACGCGGGTCACGAGATCCGCCAGCTCCCGCTCCGTCGTCGTCGAATCGGCGTAGCGGATCGCCTCGTTGACCGACGGAAACGCCAGCGTGGCGTAGCCGTTGTCCACGTCCGACGCGAATTGCAAACTCTTGAACCAGCGGTCGCTCACGAGCCCCTGGTCACGGGTGATGCGCCGCTCCACCTGCATCAGCGCTGCATTGACGCGCGGCCAGCCGTGGCCGGCCGCACCCGCCAGCGCGTTGTCTCGCACCGCTGCCAGCGACTCGGCCGCGGCCGTGAACCGGTCGAGCGCGTCCCGCAGTCCTTTGGTCTGGACACTCCATCCGTGTTTCGTGATGCCGCTGTCGAGCTGCGACACGAGCCGTGTCATCTCCTTGCCCCAGCCGACGTAGTCGAGCGGCACGACGCGCGCGTTGGCAAGCCGGGCCACGATCACCGTCACGAGCTGCGCCGCGGCGCGATGCTCCCGCCACCCCGGGTCGCCGAAACGGTCCATCCAGGTGAACGAGTCGTACAGCGAGTGATAGACGCCGGTCGGCCCGCCGAAGCCGATCTCGCCGGCCGGGATGCCGAGGTGATGGTAGAAGCCGGCGAAATCGGAGCCGCCGCCGATGTTGCCGATAGTGAGTGCCGCCGTGTCGCCCTTGTTCTTCTTGAGCCAGACGTCGTAGACCGATCCCGGGCCGTTCGGGTCGGGCACCACAAGGGTCGCCTCGCGGATCAACCGCTTCATCGACGGGGAACCACCGCCCGAGAAATTCGGGCCCTGGGTGTTGTCGTCTTCGTTGACATAGGCCACGACGTGCGCGCGCAGCGAGTCGGCCATCTCCTCGACCCACTCCGTCGACCCGATCAGTCCCCATTCTTCCGCGTCCCAGGTGGCGAAGATGAGCGTGCGGGCGGGCCGCTGCCCCTGCTTGGCCAGCTGCGCGAACGCGCGCGCCGCCTCGAGCACCGTCACCGTGCCGCTGATGTTGTCCGCCGCCCCTGGGCTCCACGCGTCGCGATGCCCGCCCACGACGACCCACTCATCCGGATAGACGGCGCCGCGAATCATCCCGAACGTGTCCCAGATCGTGTGCATCGCACGCGGGCCCTGCTCGCGCCGCACGTAGAGGCGTGCCGCGACGGGTCCAGGTCCGACGTGGTAGTGAAACGGCAAGCCGCCCTGCCAGCCGTTCGGGCCACTCGGTCCCTTGAGCGCCGTGAGAAAGCGCTGCGCGTTGCCGTAGCTCATGGGTTGGACGGGGATGTGCGGAATCGGCAGTGACTCTTCCGGCGCGCGCCGCGCGCCCGCGATCGACGCGTACCCGGGCGTCGTCGGGTCGCCGTCCATGTTCATGACGCTGCCGCGCTGGATCCCGCCGGAGGGCCGCATCGGCCCGGCCGGATAGACGTCACCGCGCACATAGCCGTCCTCCTGCGGGTCCGAATAGATGATCAGCCCCACCGCGCCATGCCGCTCCGCCTCGCGCGCCTTGATGCCGCGAAACGAGCGCCCGTAGCGGGCGATGGCGATCTTGCCCTTCACGCTGACGCCGAGGGAGTCGAGCGTCTTGTAGTCTTCGATCAACCCGTAGTTGACGAAGACGACCGGGGCGGTGACGTCGCCGCTCGCGGTATAGCCGTTGAACGGCGGGATCTGGGCGCCCGTCGTCACCGGATCGCCCGGAACGACCGGCTCCGTGAGCACGAGCCGCTCGGGCGCTGCGCCGGGCCGCGCCACGAGCCACGCCCGCACCGTGTCGACCGCCGGGATGTACACGTCGTACGCCTTGACCGACGTCTCGAGTCCCCAGCTCTTCAGCTGTGCGATCACGGCGTCGCGCGTCGCGGCCTGCGCCGGCGTCCCCGCCATGTGCGGCACCCGGGCGAGCGTGCGCGTCAGCTCGCGCGGGCTCAGCGTGTCCGGTATGGCGACGAGGCGCGTCTCGAAGGCGCGTTGCGCCGCCGTATCGGGTGCGCCGAAACCCAGGGGGATCTGCGCCGCCAGAGGAACGGTCGTTCCACACGCCATCGCCAAGAGCAGAGACACCCGCACGACTACCTCCCGGGGTGAAAGTGAGGACTCGAGCCCCGGGAATTTAACGCCCGTCGGGTTGGTGCGGTCAGTTCCGGGTCGCCGGCCGTCGACCACCCATACTCTGGAGGTAGAGGAGAATGTCTCCCGTCGTGGTAGCGCTGGGCGGCTGCACCTGCATCCGCTCCATGTTGCGCTCCATCCGCGAATACACCGCCGGCCAGTCTTGCGGAGAATGGACGCGCGGATCGGGGAGCGAGTGGCATTGGCTGCAGACCGCTGAGAACTCGTCCCGTCCCTTGCCGGCGGGCAGCACCGATCCACTGACCTTCAGCGAATTGGCGAGCAGGTAGGTCAGGATGGTGTAGCGCTGCGCCGGGGTCGGGACTTTCACGCCGAGCGACGCCGGCAGCCATTCCATGCGGAGCCACATGCGGCGAGCGACACTGGGCCAGTCGGTGGCGCTGTGGGCGGTCGGGGCGGGGAGAGAGTGGCATTGTGCGCAGTACTGCATCAGGAGCTGAGCGCCCTGCGATGTCGGATCGGGCAGATCTCCCGGAGCCACGCCTCCCGGCGGGAGGGCGACTTTCGCCGCCGCCAGCAGCAGCTGGTCGGAACGATCGAGCGTCTGCTGCTGCGTCGGGCTGCCAGTCGCCGTGGAGCCCGTTGCAGGCTGTGACGGTGGTGGAGCGCTTCGACATGCGACCAAAGCAATGAAGACGAGGCCGTAGGACGAGCGAGCGCGCATGTAACCTCCCGAGGCAGAAAGTCCGAATTTGCGCAATAATATCACTTCAGCTGTGAATCGGGGCTGAACCTCGGATGAGACAGGCCCGGCTGAGGATTTCTTCATGACTCCTTCACGCTTCTGTTCTGTCAGCGACGGTATCACTCTCGAGTTGTTGTTCCCGCTCCTTTCCTGAGGAGGCCACATGCTGGTTGTTTTCGGATTGCTGTCGACGGTTGCGGCCCTGACCACCGCGGGCGCGACTCCCGCAGCGGTGCGCATGCGCGATTACGAAGCCGCGTACACCATGGCCAGCCACGCCGTGACCCCCAGCTTCGCACGGCAGACCGGTCTCGCCTGCAATGTCTGCCACACGCACTACCCGGAGCTGACCGCGACCGGGCGGGCCTTCAAGCTCAACGGTTACGTACTCCGTAGCGCCGACTCGATCCAGGGACGCAACCCCGGGGGGCAGCAGAACATGCTGCTCAACCTCGTAACCCCGGTGTCCTTCATGTTCCAGACGTCGTACACGGCCACGAAGAAAGCGCAGCCGGGGACGCAGAACGGCGTGATCTTCTTCCCCGATCAGCTGAGTCTCTTCACCGGCGGCGAGATCACCCCGCACGTGGGCGGCTTCCTGCAGATCACGTTCGACCCGCAGAGCGGCTCGCTCGGCCTGGACAACGCCGACTTCCGGTACGCCAACCACGCCACGGTATTCGGTGGGCACACGACGTATGGCCTGAGCCTCAACAACAGCCCGACGGTGCAGGATATCTGGAACAGCACGCCGGCCTGGGGCTTCCCCTACGGCTCATCGGCCGCGGCGCCGGCGCCGGCAGCGGCGACGCAGATCGACGGCACGCTGGGCCAGCAGGTGGCGGGGCTCACCGCCTACACCTTGTGGAAGGATCACGTGTACCTGGAGGGTGGTGCGTACCGCTCCGCCCCCGTGGGGACCACTCGCCCACTCGACTCCACGGCCGCGGGAGTGCTGAGCGGTGTGGCGCCGTACTGGCGCGTCGCATTCCCCAATACCTTCGGTTCGCAATACCTCATGGTCGGCACCTACGGGATGTCGATGAAGATGTTCCCGGCGGGGGTCAGCGGGCCGTCCAACAAGTTCACCGATGTGGCGTTCGACGTGAGCTATCTGCTGCCGCTGGGCGCGAACAGCTTCACGACCGACGCCACGTGGATCCACGAGACGCAGCACTGGGATGCGGGGGGCACGGCCAACGCCAGGAACACACTCAATACCTTCCGCTTCGATGCGATGTATCACGTCGGTCACCAGTACGCCTTCACCGTCGCTCCGTTCGTTACGACGGGGACAACTGACACGCTGCTGTACGCGCCGGCCGAGCTGACCGGGAGTCGCCTGGGGAGTCCGGATTTCTCGGGGGTAATCGGCGAGGTCGACGTGATGCCCTGGCAAAACCTCCGGATGCAGTTCCAGTACGTCTACTATGGAAAGTTCAACGGTAGCCGGACCGATTACGACGGGTCTGGGAGAAACGCATCGGACAATAACACGGTCTACGTACTGTTCTGGTTGCTGTTCTGAAAAGACAGGTTGTGGAGGTCGGTGCAGGTGGGTGGAGGTTGTCGACGTCACCTCCACCATCCTCCACCAACCTCCACAACCGTTCACAACCTCAGAGGTATCTCATGAAACGCTTGTTGGTCCTCACGTTCCTCGCCGCCGGTCCGCTGCTCGCGCAGAGCGCTCCGAAGATCGATCCCACCTGGCTCAAATCGGACAGTGTCGTCCGGCAGGCGGAAATCACGCTCGTGGCGGGGCTCACGCCCATCAATGGCGGGATGAATTTCAACGGGGCCGGCCCAGGATCGTTGACGTTCACGGTCCCGGCGCGTTGGACCGTGGTCCTGCACTTTCGCAATAATGACCAGGTGCTGCCGCATTCGGCGATGGTGATCGCGGCGGCGGTGCCGGTGCCCGTTTCCGGAGCGAAGGTGGCCATCGCGCATGCGAGCACGCGCCGCGCCGAGCAGGGGCTGCCCTCGGACGCACACGAGGACGTCTGGTTCGTGGCCGAGCAGCCGGGTTCGTATTTGATCTACTGCGCCGTCCCGGGACACGGGGCAGCGGGGATGTGGATCCACTTCGAAGTGTCCGCCACGGCGCACCAGGCGACGATCGCCGAGACGGCGCCCAAGGCCCCATAGTCGCGAGTTGCCGACGCGCATCCGGGTTGGGTAGGTTGTCCAACCCGATATGCTCGGACGCAGAGCGCAGAGTTCCCTCCTGGTCGCCGCCCTGGTGACGCTGCCGGCCCTTGGCTGCCGACCGAAGGGTCCCGCACCGGGGGCGATCGCCTTCCAGGTGTCGGCGCGCCACCCCGCGGGAGGTCCGGCCCTGGGCTCCGTAGCGCCGGCGGCAGGTCGTGCTCCCAAGGCACCGCTCGTGTACGCGGACAGCTTCGTGGCGTACGGGCGGGACACGGTGTTCCTTCGCCGCGTCCAGCTCGTCCTGATGGAGATGGCCATCGCTCCGTCGATCGCGAACGAGTGTGAAGAAGAGGAAGGGGAGGACAATCCTCCGTGTGTCGAGTTCCAGGAGGACCCCATGGTCCTGGATCTGCCGCTCGGCCACGGGACAGTGTTCCAAAGCGCTAAGCCCGCCCCCGCGACCGACTACAATCTGTTTCAGCTGATCATACACAAGACCGACGCCGATAAGGACGGACCGTTGCTGCGCGCCAATCCCGAACTCGCGGGCTCATCGGTGCGGGTCGAGGGGGTCGTGAGCCACGGCAGTACGCGTCACGACTTCACGTACACGTCGCCCTTCAACGAGCAGGAGGAGATCGCCCTCGACCCCGCGGTCGTCGTCGCGCCGGGGGACACGCTGCGGATCACGCTGCGCGTCGACGTGGGGTCCTGGTTCACGAGCGGCGACCACCTGCAGCTGCTCGACCCCGCCTCGGCCGGGCCGGGAGGGCCGAACGAGCACACCGTGAAGGACAACATCCGTACGTCATTGAAAGTGTTTCGGGACTCGAACCGCGACGGACTGGACGACGACAACGAACGCTGATGCGGTAATCGGTGACTCGCTTCGATCCACGCCGTTGATCCGTTTCGCTCCACAAACTTCCGTGTGACACACCTCACGAAGCCCAACTGACACCGCAGCAAGCAGTTGCGGGGGAGCGGGAACGGCTCCGCCGGGCACAGCGCGTGCGAACCCACGCAATCCGGTTGACACGTCACCAACTCGCAACCGGAGACAAACATGGTTCGCCTAGAGTTGCCCCGCGCATTGCGCGTCCTCCCCGCCGCCACGCTCACATGGCTGGCTGCGTGCTCGAACGGCGGTAGCGGCGCTGCCACCGTGTCGCTGTCACTTTCCGCCCGCTCGGCGCCGCTTCCGGCTGCCACGGCTCCCGCCGGGAGCGGGCCGGCAGCGGTCGTGGTCGCCGCTGGCGACAGTACGGTGATCGCGCTCGGCAACGACACGCTGATTCTTCGCAGCCTCGCCGTCGTGCTCAGAAAGATCGAGCTGAAGCGGCTCGAGACGAGCAGCTGCGACAGCATTGCGACGAACGGCGACTGCGAAGAGTTCGAATCCGGTCCCGTACTCGCGACCTTCCCGCTCGGCAGCACCAACACCGCTGCGGCGGTCACCGTGAGCGCCCCGGCTGGGCAGTACGACAAACTCGAGTTCGAGATCCACAAGACCGATTCCACCGGGGATGCGGCGTTCGTTGCGGCCAATCCCGGCTTCAAGAACATCTCGATCCGCGTCACCGGCACATTCAGCAAGGCCGGGAGCCGCAGTGACTTCACGTTCACATCGGATCTCGATGCCTCCGAGGAGCTCGGCTTCAACCCGCCGCTCGCGGTGGTCGACGGCACCCCTGCGAATCTCACGGTCCGGCTCGATGTCGCCACCTGGTTCGCGAATGGTGGTGCCCTGATCGATCCCGCATCGGCCAACGTGGGTGGTCCAAACGAAGGGGTCGTGCAGAACAACATCAAGAACTCGATCGATGCCTTCGAGGACGACAACCGGGATGGTCGCGACGATCATCACGAGGGCAGCTGAGTCGGGGAGTTGACCGGCCGCGAGGGCCGCGGTCCGTGGACCCCCGGACACGGCCCATCGCTGCCCTGCCATGCGGCAGGTGAATCATTTCGGGTCACAGCGGGGCATGACCTGGGTCTTGGGCCAGCCTGCAACCGCCTGACGCACAGTGCTTTACGTGGTGACCGAACTGCAGACGATACGGGGCATAGCATCTGCCACTCGAGCCGCGCGGACGTGTACCAAGCACCGGATCTCCGAACCTATGAGGTACCCACTATGAAACGTGCATTGCTACTGGCCGCCATTCCGGTCGCGCTCGCCGCCTGCAGCGGGGAGAGCGGCGGACCGAATGCGGGGCTGGGGCGGGTCAATCTCGCCGTCTCCGGACGGCGATCCATGTTCGCGGCGACGACGGCTTCCGTCGTGCAGGCCGGTGACTCGACGATCATCCGGGCGGACTCCGACACCGTAATCGTGCGCAGCGTCGACCTCGTGCTGCGTCGCATCGAGCTCAAGCCGGTGGAGACGGCTGCGTGTGACACGCTGGAGGGGAACGACGACGGTGAGCACGCCGACTCGGGCGAGCATCACGATTCCGCCGGTGACGATGGCATGGCCGAGCGCGACAGCGAGGGGTGCGAGGAGATCAAGGCGGGACCGGTCCTCGTCTCCCTGCCGCTGGGCGACACGGCAGTCGACGCGCTGGTCAACGTCAGCGCGCCGGCCGGCCAGTACGATAAGCTCGAGTTCAAAATCCACGCTCCGCGGCTGCCGCGCGACTCGGCGTTCCTCGCGGCCAATCCCGGGTTCGACAGCGTATCGATCAGAGTGACGGGAACGTTCAGCCATAAAGGGACGCGCACCGACTTCACCTTCACGTCGGGGCTCGAGGCGGAGCAGGAGGTCGACATCGCTCCGCCGCTGGTCGTGGACGCGTCGGGGACGGCGAACGTCACGCTACGTTTCGACCTCTCGGGCTGGTTCGCTGGCACGGGCGGCGTGGGACTCGTCGATCCGGGCGACGCGGCGAACGCGGAGTTGATCAACGGCAACATTCACCGCTCGATCGACGCCTTCGAGGATGACGACCACGACGGTCACGACGATCACAGCGGTGACGGCGGCGATCACGGGAGTGGCGGCGAAGGCGACGGCTGAGGCAGGGTTGTCACGGTCGGCCGGGGAGGTCAGAATAACACCCCCGCCCTGACCACTATCTGGATCGATGGGAAATACTACGATCGCGAGACGGCCGCGATCAGCGTGTTCGATCACGGCCTGCTGTATGGTGACGGCGTCTTCGAGGGTATCCGGGCCTACAGTGGCCGCATCTTCCGGCTCGATGCCCACCTCGACCGGTTGTACGACTCAGCCAAGGCGATCTGTCTCGACGTACCCCTCAAACGGCCCGAGATGGAGGCCATGGTTGCGGAGGCGTACGCCAAGAGCAAAATGAAGGACTCCTATATCCGGCTGGTGATCACCCGCGGCCAGGGCGATCTCGGGCTCGATCCGCGCAACTGCTCACGTCCATCCATCATCTGCATCGTCGACACGATCCGACTGTGGCCCCAGGACCGCTACGACCGCGGGCTCGTCTGCCTCACGGCCGCGACCCCGATCAGTCACAAGGAAAACCTCTCTCCCCGCATCAAGTCGCTCAATTACCTCGCACACATCCTCGCCAAGATCGAAGGCATCGCGGCCAACGTTGACGAGGTCATCATGCTCGACTCCGCCGGGTACGTGGCGGAGGGGAGCGGGATGAATCTCTTTTCGGTGTCGGACCATACCGTGCGCACGCCGCCGCCGTACAGCGGCATCCTGCGCGGCGT
>Ga0310811_10002350_pt1 | contig 23644 bp, 19 predicted proteins | sample YCmetagenome_FD_207642 | JGI IMG/M metagenome (GOLD analysis project Ga0310811, IMG submission 207642) | Soil microbial communities from experimental microcosm in Duke University, North Carolina, United States - YC | ecosystem: Engineered > Artificial ecosystem > Soil microcosm > Unclassified ... | reverse complement strand
AGTGGCATGAGTCATCACATGGATTGGTAAGAATGTGCTTACAAACCAAGTCCTTAGGTGTGGTGAGTCATCCTTCTTAGTAAGTGGATTATAAATACAACTGTAAGTCTTACAAAGCATGACAAATCATGATCAAATCATGATGAGTCAACTTGAATTCCTTACAAACCAAAGTATTTCCCAGTCACATGACAGGCTTACAAATAATCCTGGTGGCTTCTGAGAAAATCTGGTGACCAAATAAAATACAAATAAACACAAAGAAAATAAGATACAGGGAAAAATGGAAGTGATGAATGAAGAAAAAGAAACTAGCTAGAAAATATAGGAAAAATGGTAGAGTAGCTTGGTAATAGGAAAGTGTATAGTGCCTGAGAGCTTTCCTTATCACTCCTTATCACTCCTCTTTAAGTATCTGTCATGGAATGGGTTGCATACCATGCATGACACCACACTTCACGTTCTCATCGCATTCTTTGCATTTCTTTGCATTTCTTTTGCATTTCTTCGCGCACCTTTGCGCATCCTTCAGACTACAAGGGCCTCTCATATATCTGGTTCTGTGTGCAGTAGCAGTCCCCTTTAGGGTTGAATGTGTCTGTCTCAGGCATAGTAGCCTAGGTACAGCAAGACCCAACATTCTGCCTCACCAGCAGCATTGTTGATCCCACATTGAGAGAGTGATTGCATGAGCAGTGGTCACTTAGTGCCTTCAACACACCAGAACTCGAGGTGCCAGGTGTTTACCACCACTCACTCACATCAATGATCCACTCAACATTTGAAGACAACATTTCAAAAACATTCCACATGATGCCCTATTCAGAGTACTGGAAGATCTCCAACACAAAAACTGTCCAAGTCTTTTCTGAAGCTTACTCCTCTCCTACAATGCTTGACGCCTATACAGAGATCAATGCCCTTCCTCATGAACCAGATGATGACCTTGAATGTGTACTAGCCCCTCTCATGATGTGGTCCGATGCGACTCATCTTGCCAATTTCGGAGATGCCTCGCTATGGCCATTCTACCTGTACTTCGGCAACCAATCTAAGTATACATGAGGGAAGCCAACGTCATCTGCATGTCACCACATGGCCTACATTCCCTCGGTATGTTCTATCTTAACGACAATTTGTACAATCATTGATATAAGATATATATACTGCAGCTTCCTGATAATCTCCAAGACATATATGTTGACATCTTTGGTGAAGGCACAACAGACCAGGTCCACACATTTCTCAAATGTGAACTCGTTCAAGCAATCTGGCAGCTGTTACTTGATGGGGACTTCATGCACACATATGAGCATGGAATAGTCATTGATTGTAGTGATGGAATCACATGGCACATTTTTCCTCAATTTTTTTCATATTCTGCAGATTATCCTGAGAAGTGTGTCTAAGTTTTCCCCCTAATTGTTGTACTTACTAGCTTATTGTACTATTAGGGTTCTTCTTGCAACCATCAAGTTTTTAGGTGACTGTCTATGCCCACACTGCCTCATCAAGAAAGCTGATGTCCCTGATATGGGCACCAAGCTTGATATGAAATGCCAAGAGACTAGGCAAAGGGTGGATAATGAACGGCGCCGACATTGTGTAGAAGATGCTCGCAAACTTATTTTTCGAACAGGTGCATCTGTCGATGGTGCTCGTGTCAAAGCACTTCTCAATGCTGAATCTTATGTTCCTGTTCATGTGAGTGTTTGTCTTTTCTATGCATTCTCACATTGATACTCAATAATCCAACATAGAATGCATTTTCAGTTCAGCTTGCACCATTCAACTTCAATGTGTTCATGATGTTTGTAATTGATCTACTGCACGAATTTGAACTTGGTGTTTGGAAGGCCATCTTTATTCACTTATTGCGCTGTAGGGATTAGTTTCCCTCTAGGCTGGTATTAACAGTTTTTACTTAGCTTTCTTATCTTACTTTTCCTTGCTTATGTCCGCATTTTCACTGCTTATATAATCACCAAATCTTCGCCCTACACTTCCACTCACTAGCTAGACTTTCAGTTATAGTTCTGGTAGCTCTCCTTCTAGTATTCAGTAGCTTCCCCAGACTTGCAGCTTATTAGTTTTAGTAGTAGCTCAATAGCTCACTATACAGCTCCTGATACACACACAGTCTTGTCCTCATTGTCTGGAGTGACATTTTCATATTCTCTCTCTCTCTCTCTTGAGCCCTGAGTCTAGTCCAGAAGCCCTTGGGTCAAATAGCAGCTAGGCAGCATTAACCCAACATTGTTCTGCATCCCAGCAGAATTGTTGACCCTTCAGCGCATTCTCCATGCTCAAGGTGGTACAGTGATTCAGGATCTAAATGAATGGCGAGTAATTACATTCAGAGCCTTTTGCTAATCTAACATGTGATTGAAGCTACCAAATGATCCCCACTTTTTGCCATGGCACTATTCGACAATTTCATACAAATGCTTCAGCCATGAAGTGACTAGCAGCTCAAGATTTTGAAGATCTTCTTCAGGTAATTTGATAGAATTGTTTGTGTGTCATGCTTATGATATTATGTAGTGTGCTCTTCCTGTTTTCGAGGGTCTCCTACCAGGACTTCACAATACAATAGTCCTGGACCTACTTTTTGATTTAGCTGTGTGGCATGCTTTTCTAAGCTTTGCTTGCACACCGATGATACACTGTCACTTTTTGATGACACTACAGTTACTCTGGGAAAGACAGTTCGGAAATTTCAGCATAGTACATGTGAGCATTACCATACTACCAAGCTTCTCCAGGAGTACGCAACACAAGGACGATGCAAAGCTGCTCTGAGTGCCAAGCAAGGTCTACTTTCAAAGCAAAAGGGGAAGGGAAAGTCATCTGGCCCAAAGGTCAAGAAAGTGAATCTTCAGACATACAAGTACCATGCACTTGGAGACTATCCCAGTACCATCTGATGCATGGGAACAACAGATAACTATTCAACACAAATGGTGAGTAATATGATGAATTTTTGAATTAGTGCTTAGTGGTGTTCTCCTAGGGTGAGTTGCAGCACTGACATGCTAAATGCTGGTATCCTAGGACACCGAAGAACAAGAAGATGCTGCTCAAGAATATGGTGGTTCAAGAGGCATGAACTCGTCTAATTGCAAAGATCAACACTCAAGTGGATAGGGTCATTTGTGTATGCTTGGGGCAGTCAAGACAACAATGACAATGAACATCCCCCTTTGATCACTATCACATTTCAAAATATCCCAGGGCATCACATGACCTTACCGGTGTGAAAGAATAAATTGAGCTAGACTGAATAGACTAGTTCTACTTATCCTTATATGCAAGGGAAGCTGAAACTTAAGGACTTAGTGACCTATAGCAACCTTATGTCAACCCGACAGCGATAGTGCACTGAGTAAGACTCGAAACTGGAAAGGTGCTATGCGTACTAAGAGTACGAAGGGGCGCGGCAGGGTGTGACCTGTAGTCAGGTAGCGTGCTGGCGGGCAATTTGAGAACTGCGGTGGGCAAGGATATGGCAGACAATCCACTGGCATGAGGCACAGCAACTGAGTGGAGTGGGTATTGGCAAGCAATGCACTGGTGCAAGATGCGACTATAGAGAGGAGTGGGAATTGGCAAGCAATGCACTGGTGCAAGACACGACTATAGTGAGGAGCGGGTATTGGCAAGCAATGTGCTGGCACAAAATGCAACTATAGGGAAGAGCAGGTATTGGCAAGCAATGTGCTGGCACGAGACTCAACTATAGGGAGGGGTGGGTATTGGCAAGCAATGCGCCAGCGCAAGATGCAACTATAGGGGGGAGTGGGTATTGGCAAGCAATGAGCTGGTGCAAGATGCGACTATAGTGGGTTTTGACAAGCAATGTGCTGGCGCAAGATGTGATGGGTTATAAGTGTGACCTTTGCGGGAGTGAGGGCCTGAGTAATAGCATGCGACTTCGGGAACTTAATAGCACGTGTGGACACAGAAAGAACAATGGATTTTGATGATTGCGCAAACTATGAAAACTACTAGGTGACTCCACTATACGACAGTTGCCCACGGGAAGGGGAAGTAAGTAAAAACTATCTACTGCTGGTCCTTATATTGTAGTGCGCGAATATACAGAATGCATAGGCGAAACTTGTAGTGATGTAAGCACGGCGCATCATATCTGTAGGTAAAATGGAGGACTGGCATTGCGCAACACGAGGATACATGTAATAAGACCTGCACCAATAGCTTTTTAGTGATGATAATCAATGGGAATTGATGCACCAGTGGAGGTAAGTGGGCATAGACAGGACATGGGGGAGCGCGATACTGATGTTGGACCAAATTCTGCATAGGCGTGCAACAAGCGAGGTCAGTCATGGGAATTTATTCAATCTGTTAGCTCCATTGTGAATATCAAGGGGAAGGTGGCCATAAGCACTTATATCCACCCAGCACTAATGTGTTTGTCACACTGGCTGGTTGAGTGATCTTGAAGATGATGATCCTGCTAAAACAGTCTATTTTTTGTGTACATGCTCATATATGTATTAATGATATTTCTTCAGAACCTCATCCCCCAACTCAAAGATCACCTCCTCGCTCGTCTACGAGGTATCGAATATGCAGGGGATGAACATAACTTCTCCAACTCAGATCAAGATCTTGTTATCCTGGCAAACAACAAGATCCATGAACATAGCATTTTACAGATCAATTATACAACCTATGATCTACGAAGGGAACAAGATTGTATTAACCCTCAAACTCGGGCTGATTTGATGGTTCTCTCACACGAGAATGATGAGGAAAAGCATCCTTACTGGTATGCTCAACTAATCTGCATATTTCACATTGATGTTTGGTACTATGGTGGTGATAACGCACCTTCAACCTCAAGGCATATGGATGTTCTTTTTGTGTACTGGTTTGGATGGGACATGACCTTTCCAGCTGGTTTCTCAAACAAATGCCTGCATTGCATCAATTTTATTACCAATGACACCAGTAATCCAGATTTGATTCTGGCTGCTTTGGCTTTGTCGATCCTGATCAGGTGATTTGTGGAGTGCATTTGATTCCAGCCTATGCATACAAACGCACAAACCAGTATCTAGAACCTTCCTTTGTCCGATGTGAAGAAGAGGCTGACAATGACTGGCAATATTTCTATGTCAACATGTAAGTCAGGTGTTTTATTCTCAGGACAATATCTCACCTCAATTCATAGATTTGTAGACTGTGATATGTTTATGTGCTTTTGTGGTGGTGGGATCGGTCATAAAATTACACGAGAATGGGATGAGTTCCTGCAGCATGATGGCACACCTGATCAACAGGACACTGCAGCAAGTGATGACAAAGATCTTGATATAGAGGGTGCTGAGGGAGATCTAGAAGAGGAGCTTGTTGAATTTGACAAAGATCAGGATGACAGAGAAACAGATGATGAGGAAGAGGGTGACGAGGAAGAGGATGATGAGGATGATCCAGATAGAGTCATTCCAGACTCAGACAAGGAGCTAGATAATGATATCCTTGCTCAAGCAGGATATGGTGTGCTGTAGTTGAATACAATGATTTGATTTAGCTGTGTCTACTACAAATGTGCATGTCATAGACATAATAGAGTGTAGATTGGCGCAGGGGGACAGGATACAACTAGAAGATTGTATCATTACCATCCATAGTTATATTCAAATAAGGATCAAAAGCAGGTCCAATAGCAAGCATGATTCATGCAGAGGGTCTTCTTTCTTGTAGTGTACAAGCTTGAGAGCAACACCTCAAAACATGGTATCTTCTGATCACCAGGTGCACATGAGATATCCTCGATGATGCCGATGGCGACCATGCACAAAGGAGGGGTGAAGATGCGAGGGTGGGTTGACAATGTGAGGGTGGGTAAACATGAGGGTGGATGAGAATGTGAGGGCAGGTGAAGATGCGAGGGCAGCGAAAAGGTCAGAATCTAGATAGAAAGTGAGCAACTTAAAATGGTCAAAATTTGTGAATGTGGTGGATGGGGAAGTGGTGTTCCACTACTCAGTCTTGGGGCAGGGATGGGCCATACCAGACTTCATAGGAAGGGGAGTTGAAGCAAACTAAAAAGAAAGGACACTCACCAAATAAAACATAGAATTAGCAGATGCCCTATATTGATGGTACCAATTGAAAGAGGTTAAAAGTTCAAACTGTCTGTTTCGAAAGTCACGTGACTTTTTAAAGTCAGTCAGCACTTTCTGGAAATACACAATGTCTCAATAACACATCAATCTTTGCTTATCTCTTATATACCAACACCATTAATTGTACTCTTACACTACTATTTATTATCCTCCATGCCTTCAACATCTACCATCAACATGTTCGAGGACAACATACTCATTGAGATCAATGGTGTTGCCTCTATGTGGGATACCTATTGTCTTGGCCTAAATATAGTCACTCCTGGCTCCAAGGTATGCAATAATTGTTTTATTTACAAGTACTACTAAACCCATTGTGATTTTGTCTATTTAGCGAGTGATTTTCCAGTTCAAAGATATCAGAAAGGCCATTTGAGAGGGCTCATCTGACTCCAGCCATATGTGAGTTGATTCATTCAATACAGTGCACCAATTATTCACTTTGAAGCCAGCACTAATAAGGTGTCAAGCACACTCAAGGCTGACAACATCAAGACAGAACCTGACTTAGTTGAGACCTGTGTAAAGTTTGAGGATGACGACAAGGATTCCATAAATTATGTGTATGCAACCTTCTGTCTAATCACTATGCTTGGATTCTAACTAACAGATTTTCAAAGGAACATGTCTCCATGCAACCTACTCTCTCGATGCTGTGGTAATCCAAATCCAAAACCATCTGACCCATTTGCACCATGGTGCTACTCAGTACAGCCATTTGATCAGTCAAACATTCCATCAGAGGCTGCTAAGAGGAAGGCATTGCATCAAGACATCAAGGACTATGCATGCAAGCATCATAAATTATGATGTGCCCACTATTGCTTCAAATTGTTCGCTCATTTTCCCATAATTGCTCATACCTTTTGCAGTCATTTGTATCAACTACCATTTGCTATCACCTGCTCTCATACTACAGATACCTTTCACATTGCTCACAGTACCTTTTTCTTCTTGTGCTGTACCACTATTTTACAATGCTCTTTCGCTGATTATCATATGTTGTGTATCTGCTTGTCATGGTTGTCTGTCGCACATACACTCAACGCATATAATCATGTGACCTAATATCATGCCAACATAACCAAACATTTGGAACTTGATACAATATCAGTCAGCGATAGAGTCCTAACCCTTAACTCATACCACCGTCATGTCAGCACATCTTTGAGCTCATCTGTCCTCCCTGAAACACCAGATTTGTATGTGAATAGCACATCTGAAACTTCATTTGAATCTTCTCCAGAGCCTGTCAAACTTGGGAAATCCAAGCACAAGTCCAATTCACCCTCATCAAGACTCAGTAAATGGAAGTGCAAACCTTCTGATGAGGAAGAGGAGAAAGTCAAAATGAAGCAGCATCTGAAAGCTAAGTCATCTAAATGCCCACAATTGTGAGTTCCTGGCATATATACATGCATATATTGACTTGATATTTTATTTTAGCCATCAAAAGGATGACAAGTAAGTATTTTCAACACTCGTAGATATTATTTTAATGATGCATGAAGGGGTGCTATGACACCATGCAATCAATGTCTGAACTTCGCTTGATGGATCCCTTGAGGTATCAATATGTTCTGCATTCTCAAGGATGTCTTCCACATTGCACCTCTAATTGAGGATGTGTGTGCTCAATCTGACAATGACTCCGATGTGGATGATGCATACAACACTCTTCTGTCTAACATGTAAGTAATCTTTACTGTGCTTCATAGCTGTATGACTAACAGCTACTAGATCAAAGGACACACAGTACCAGATCCTCCGAACCTACAAGAAGACTATCACCGGTGCACCTTATCTCTAAGAACTCATGAATGGTGATCAAAAGAAGTCTACTGAGCTACAGGAGATTCTTGATGATGTACGTGCACATATATGCACCTTTTAGTTAACTAATGACTGTGCAGATGCAATATTTGATTGGACAGGTGTGATCCGAAGATGCAGCTCACTTGAAAAGGAGCATCACACGATATGCTACCTTCGATGGCAAGGGTCTGGAGCCTTCTGTTTTCCCCAAAAGCAAGGAATTGCATGTGAAGATGGGTCTCAACCACCCACAACTGGCACACATGTTGTGTCCTATCAAATTCCTTTCTGAATATCAAGAGGATCCCTCAGTGTATGTACTTTTTTTCATTGCACGTTCAAATACTAATATCACCCAACCAGCACTAAAGCCAAACTCAAGGCTGGAACCATCAACATGGATGTGTGAGCTTGGCCTGCACTGCTATACAAGGCCGGAACCACTGGGGTGGCTGGGGAGGCCTTTGACCTGACGAATGTACAGGATGGCCTTTTCAAAGGATTTCTAGTTGAACATGTGAGTTTCCATGTGTTGATCTCTCAATGACAGACCACTCAAGGTTATGAAACATGTACTTACTGGTCCCTCATCTGCACTCACTGGAGACAACATCCACATCTCCAATTCTTGCAATGCTGTAATCCACGGAATGATGACAGTAGAAGCTGAAAATATTGCTTATGCAGCCATCCAGGTGAGTCATTATGTAGCACATGACTCGCTGATTTATTTGTCTTCCATGATAGGCTCGCTCAGCAATCACTTCTTGTGACAAATGGACTGCAGAGGACAGTAAATTCTCATATCAAAAGTTTTATTACAGAATCATCAACATCATTTGTAATCCGCCAGACAAAGCATGGGCAGCAGCAACCCTATGACACTACAACCTGTATGTCTAAATATTCTTGTAGTACATTTGCTGATCACTTGTCTTTCTAAGAAAATTATTCAAAGACAAGGCTGGACATGCTGCTGCCCTCTTGACCTCTGAAATCTCCAATGCTGGAGACTTGGATGAAGATGAAGACGATGTTGTGTTGATGTGCAAACAATTTGCTCTTCAGTCTGCAAATCTCCCAAGCACAGTGAAACCTGCTGCACCACCACCTGCTCCATCAAGTATTGACTTGGAGGTGCTTCCTCCATGGCTGCGTACTCACAAGGACCCAAGCCCGTCAGCCTCATCTTCTCCTACTTTGCATTCCTCTTCACCTTCTCCCCCGGCTTCAAAGCCGCATCAGCCTGTGGCTAGCCAGGTGCAAGCCTCATGCTCACCTGCAGCAGCTCCCCCAGTTCTGAAGCCATGTCCAGTTGTGGCTAGTAAATCCCAGGTGCAAGCCCCATGCTCACCTGCAGCTGCTCTCTCTACTTCAAAGGCACATCCCATTCACACAGCACCATCCAAGGCATCCATGCCACTTCCTTGCAAGAAACAGAAGTTGACCCAACCGGAAAGCCCACTTATGGAATCTGAAGCAGAGGAAGTTGAAACTCCAGTTCAAAAATCACCTTGAAAAGCTCAACTCAAGGCCAGTGGAAAGACCACTAAATCTACTAGCACACCAAAGAAAAGGAGGGGAAGAAAATGATCTATCACAGTAATGATCATCCATTGTCTCATTCAAGTCAATGCTGATTTTTCTCACTCAGGATGGGTCTTCAAGACACTGTGCACTCGTCACATGTTTCACTCTTGTCATCATCCCACCTCTCATTCACAATTCCCATTCAAGCTGCTGTCCAATGTCCAATCATCGCATGATTCTTGTTGTCATTGTCTCCTTTAGAAGCTTTGGTGCATGTCCACTCTTAGCAAAGCTTTGCTGCATGTTCTACTCTTAGATGTACTTTTACTGTCTGCTCATACCATGTATTACAATACCAAAATGAAATGGTCTTATCAGAATTTATCACCAGATCAGAACATATAAGTGATCAATGCTTCTAAGCTCAAAATCCATGCTAAGGTATGAGTTACATCAGTGAACTGATGAACAAATTCAAATATCATAGTTAGCTATGTATTGGTAATAATCACTACAATCTTCGTAAATGTGGAGGGGGGGGTTACACAGAAATGTTTGACCTTACAAAGGAACAATGACTGAGCAATGTGGTTAATCAGGTTGTCCTAGGTTCGATGTACTGTCTTCCACTCCAGTTGTCATAGAAAGGCATAATGTAGTCCAAGCCAACAAAGTGAAATGCAAGTCCATAAATGTTAAGACAAACCCAACAGTTACTACCAAGTATGGGTGTTAGGTCATTCCATCATGCACTAATCGGTGGAATAATACGCCTGGTGTGGAAGCTGCAACATTTCATACTCATTGGAAATTTGTTCTGTTGACTTTTAGTTGTTTAACACAAAGCATGAGGTTCAATTTTGACACCATGTCAGCTTGGTATAGCACAGCGTACTTCATTCCTACTTAGCAAACACTTGCCTAGGCTGACTGAGATGTTCATTGCATGCTTCAATTGGAGTCCTGCGTCAATGTCACATCAAACACTTTGTCAAAGTATTGTGTCGGCGATGTACTTTGAGCACTGCAAGGAAAAGTGTGGGCAATGCATAACACTTGGAGTTGTGCCTAATGTTGCTTTTAGCATCGGATATTCAAAATTGGGGTGTGGGTGAATATTGTAAGCAGGTAGTCTAGACTGCGGGATTGAACCAGATATTGCCAGACTGCCACATCAAACAAGATATTGCAATACCGCCCAGTCCTCTACTAAAGATTATGAAATTCAGATGTCATCCAGTGAGAAAGTAATCCTCAACTCTAACATGACAGATGCATTTGGTGGGCAAAGGAGCTGTGGTAGCTTGTTGGCACATCAAAATACATGTCAGTCCATAGGACAATCATCCAATAAAATACAACAATTGAATATTTATAGTCCAGTCATCAGCATTAGTAATTTATTCAAGAAACAGCAACAGAGCAAATTGCATGAACAAGACACCATTAATGCATACCTCAGATACTCTGGTACTTTGTTTGGACAACATACTGAATGTGCTATCTTGCCACTAATACTCACTTCAACACAGAGGGTGAACTGTTCTGGAGAAGCCTTGACAGAGCAAGTTGGCTTATTTGGATCAGCCTTGGCAAAGACAAATACCGGCAACAAAAATTATGCCTTTGTGCTGCTGACACTCTAGATACAACAAATGGGGTGCAGAATAGTAATTTGCTGCTTGGAGCCTAAATAACTGATTGATGGAGTTGTAGGGAGATAGTGAGGTATCTTTGATAATTTATTCAGCAAGACATCATGAGCCTTCGCTCAGATCATGGCATCCTCAAAGAGTTGCAGATTTTCGCCACTAAAACAGATTATTTTCCAGAACAGTGATTTTGTTGGTCAAATTTGCTATCCGCTCACTTATATTTTGATGTACCGATCCCTGTCAGAGTTTCATTACCTACCCAATTCACCTCTCATGTTGAGACTTAAAACTAATACTCTTCAGTCAGGAGACTGCAGGTAACTTCATATACCAGGGGCACTATAATTGGACAACTGTCCACAGTTGATGCCACACACAGGGAACTTATCATCGGTTATTGCAGTCATGAGTGTAGTGTTTGCATTCAAAGTGTCCCTGTGTGTTGGCAGAATTGGAAGGCACACTGAATTTCACACTAGATGGCATACCGATTACTGTGTGCAATCATCACTGAAATGCATCCTGGCCCAAAAAGATTTCCAATATATATATCACTGAATCATTGCGACATTACAGTTGTATTAAAAAAATCATTGTAAATACATGATTAAATGCTGAAGGTGATCTTATTCCAAATCAAAAGCAGCATCCTCCAGCACCCTTCTCTGGTCTGCTAATGCAGTGACAGACATCTGAGACACCACCTCTGGTGTCAGGTCCTCATGATGGTTTCTTCTGAAAATCTTCCTGAACGGTAGAGTTAGACATATGATACACAAGGCATAAATCATTATGCATTACCTGGTCCACCACTCCAGAAGTTGGGTTACCCTGCATTGTGCGACAAGGCCAGGGACGTCTTCAAAAAAGTCGACGACATTGTTCCAAAACATCTCATAGTTGAAATCACCCTCCACAGTGTGCCAGGATGTGATGCCGGATAGAGCAAAGCGAACCTGCTGAAGTTTATATATCAGATAACTACAATGGGGTAATCACTATACTCACTTGACAGACAATGTAAGCGATAGCGTGAGGTGTGACTTTCCTCATGTTAATGATCGAGGCAATGCACGTTTTAACCTTGACCTGACTTGATGCCCACTGGGCATGCCTGTTGTTTTCGAGGATGTTGGCTCCATTTCCATCACCATCAGCTTCTCTTGCAGAAGATGGGGACATGAACGTGGCTTTGAAAGCCTGGCAACATAACAACTTTGAGTGAATGTTTATGACTACAACACAGGCTACTAACCTGAACTAGGATCTTAGATTTGAAAAGGCCATTCTCAAGGTTGCTAGGGTCAGTCGAGTAGTTCTCATACAAGAACCGTGGCCAAGAATTTTCAGACACAATATATTCTGAAGTTCAGTCACAAATGCCAGCCTTCATGCTGGACAACTGTCAGCGTCATGTTGCTGGACAAAGGTTGATACTCACTGGCCATTGTCCCAGTCCCACTCTGCTGGGCAGAGTAAATTCCCACAAACGTCATGTGCGAAGCTGCATGACTGCTTCTTGTCAGGCCTAAGTAGACAGGAGGGTCAAAAATCTTGATTGATCCAGGCAGTTACAATATCCTTGAGAGTAGAGGTGTCATCACTGCAGGCCGCATCTGCACCTTTTTTGAGCTATAAGACTATCAGTATTTGTGCAAAAAGCCTTGAAGTTGAAAGTGTGCACTTTTTTCAGCATGTCTTCGGCATCATCCATATCAAATACTGTAAGCTTTTCATGCAGCCACGCTGCCAGCGATCTTGTCTGAATGATACTATTAAGCATGTTATGGTGACAATAGTAAAGACCTACTCTGGGGTGCTGGGCTCCATCTGCTCCTCGTACCTGCGATCATTTTCAGTGATCAGGTCTTCTAGGCTGGTGTATAGGACAACCATCTGGTAAATTGCCCTGCCTTGAGCAATGAAGTAGGTTGTTTTCCTTTGACGATCAATAAGCAAGACACATAGTGGGTGAAATGATGTGTGAACACCACGAACCTTTGCTTTGTTCCTCGTTCCTGCTTCATCATGTTGAGTTCCTCTTCCAATGCAGCAATGTGACGCTTGGCCCGTGCCTCGGTGGAGGTAGGGACTGCCCCAGACCCATCTGGAAGTGCGAGAGCATGTGAATGACTATTGCCTTGAGGCTCTGGCATACTAGACATGACAGAGGTGATGAGTATCAAGGTGTGGTGGAGTGAAGTAAGAAAAATAGCGAGTGATGGATAAGAAAATAAAGAGCAATGTAGAGAGAACTAAATAAAAGACACAAACAAGAAACCTATTTGTACCATCCCTCACTAAACATCGAGACATATAGGGCAATCCCCAATGAGGATGTGGCGGGATGTGTCTAACCGTCGCTTGCATATCACCCCTCGAAATATGGCGCCATAATGTACTACTACTATAGTAGTGGCACTAGGTCTCTTGGGACTTGGATGACTAGTTTAGGGTGGTATTTGGTAGAAGGAGCTAGCAACTATGACTTACTGATCAAATGTCTCATGAAATTTTATATGTTGCAACAGTTGTGGTGAAATTTGCACATGATAGACGTGCAAATCAGGACCTGCACAGAGTATTGATTAGTAGGAGCAGCCTTGTACCAGTCGTGAACTACCCAACAATGTTGTATGCAGCGCACATGCTGCTGTTTCCATTTTCGCTCCCCGTTTGATATCTTGGAAACTGTGTGTCTTGCCTTGCCTGCTGCGTCATTAGTGGCGCAGGGTGTCATGAGCTTCGATGACGTCAAAAGGGGAAAGCATGTTCCACAAGTGGCAAGCCAAGGATGAGTGGAAGATATGACTAGAAGAAATATGGGTGCCGATAATCAATGTTAGGCCTTTTGTTTGACACTGGAAGCTACGCCGCATGCAAAGATCAGTTTATCATAGCTACAAGAGGCATTAAACATGTGAAAAACATATGTTGGGATTCGCTAGGTGAAATCTAAGTCTCTACTTGTAGCATCAGTAACCACTCGGACATCACGAAGTCCACAGCCTTGGCTGAAGAGGGAAGTCAAGTCAGTTGATGACTAGGTTTGCATGTTCAGTAAGTAGCCCATCAACAAACACTTACCAATCAAGATCAAGGTGAACTTCACATGCAGTGGGCATGCCATCCCTGGCCCGAGAGAGGGTGTTGATAGTAAGGAGTGTCAGCAGAAAACAGGGATGCCAAATGACATACTAATGCTTGAGAGCCCAGTTGCTGCAGAATTAGAAATATACCTCACTAACACACAAGGAATTTGGATAAGCTTGAAAGAGGCAGATAACATTCAAATTGACCTGAATAACTCCAAGTTTGGATTAGAAGGACGTTCAATTTCACAGGCATACCAAATTTGAACGTTACGCAGTCCTCCTCAGGTGATCATAAATTTCTGAGGAGAATAAGCACCATGGAGCAAAAGAAGTCACACAACTTACATCGAGCTTACTACTAACCAGGCCGCGATCATCATTAAAGCCAACTGCAGCTGCGTAAGGCCAAACTCAGCATCACCAAGAGCCATCCTGCATAGCAGTAGCTCAAAATGTTGCAGACATGATCAACGTACATTTGCTTTCCATCAGCAAACATGACTTTCGTGACCTCTGCCAGAAACAACAGCCAGATCAAAATGAGACAAAGGTCTTACAAACCATATCATTCTGAATTTTGGGCCTCAAAGATAAGGTCACTTTCCTCCACATTGATCAAAAGTGGAGATGCAGGTAGCAGATTGGATGTGATAAGATGGGTAATGCAGAGTGTGAATCCTGGCGTGACTGGGAGATCTCTGGTGCTTGGAATGCACAACACTTGCTGAAAGCGGTAGCACGGAAGTAGATGCTAGGTTGAGCGTGATGTTGATGTGGATGACACACAAGTACAGCACTCTCTTCTTGTTGCTCCCCAAAGTTTGCAATGGGCTTGTTGATGTGCTCAACACCATTCCATTCGATGCACCAGAAACCAGGCTGTGATTGCGACTGGGCACAGTTTGGGGATGGTGGTGATGTGATCCTCCATGTTGAGATAGTAGTAGTACTGTGGGTGAAAGTACGGTGCAAGAGGTGGTGGTACAGAGCCAAACTTGTGTAATGATTATCGTTCCATCTGAGGATACAGTATTGAGAGTCAGGCCGTCCCGGGACCTTCATAAAAAGATTGGTCAAATTCTCAATGAAGGTCAGGATGTGCTTAGCAACAGAGATCCATTATTTGATGTTCAAAAATTTCATGTGCGGTGTAAGGAACATCGTGTCTACCCATTGATTTTGAGGTCCTACAGGCTTGAACTCCAATGCTCGAATCACCACATCCAGAGTGCGTGCTTTAGCACACTCACGCACCTCGCGCCTATCTTCACACACCTGTCCGCCCCTTGTCCTTGCTGATTTACTGGTAAGTTATCTCAATTGCTACAAAGCATTCACTTCGGACCCAAGTGCGTGCCTTACATATAGTTACATACATACTAATTACTTGGGACCGCACACTATTTGGCTTGGTACCACGCACCTTCGCGCTTATAGATACAGTATATAGAGACCTTACTGGACTTTTAGTTCACACACTTTGCACACTCCCCACTCCTTAGCCATAGTTAGACTCTAAGAGTACCAAATATACGATTGGATATATTGCGTATCTGCACTCATGACGACCCACGTGTGTAAACCATAACACACACCGCGCCTTTCACGTTCCCCGCGCCCTAGAGTACCCTCCCTCATTACAAGAGAGTCCCTTGCCCACATTCCGAGGTTCTCCCTCTCAGTAGCTGTCCTATGGGTCGAGTATATACCTCGCACCTGGGTCATACTGCAGAGTTTCCCCCATATCTAAAATCACCTTTTCATCCCTGTAGCTGAGCCTCACCCTTCAGTGGGTTTGATAGGTCGGGCCGAGTTTGTCTACCACAGGGAGATCATTTGGATGAAGGGCAACTACAAAGTATAGGTTGGATGTGACTGTAAGTGATGCGAGATATTGGACGTACATTGACCAACAATGACAACGAACCAATCATGGTGCATGATGCTTATCAAATCAGAGGGCATTTAAATTGTGGCAGTAGTCTAAAAAAACATCAGGGGTAAGGCATACTACGCAGACTCGGATGTGGCTGCTAACATAAACAATTTGTATCTATTACAATGTGACTATGAGTATCGAATAATGTGACTCGCTCAAGCCGAGATGTAAAATGTGTTCAATCCGATTATCCCTGCTAAGCCGCCTTCAGGATTTTAAACCTAGAGGAAGGCAGCTTGGATGTGGTTGTACACTTACGCTTGGAGCCTTCATCAATCACCTGCTCTTCCTCACTTTCCTCCTGTGAATCAACGTAAGATGCATCATCACTGTTCTCAGTCTTGTTGAAAAGTGACTTGTGCCAAGCAAGATACCGCTTGTGGGCAGTGATATCTGAGGCGGACAAGATTCGTTTCAATGAAGCATACCAGTGTAGAGACTCAATTCTCTACAGGCCGGTATTGGCCTATTTTACGGCTCATGACAACTGGGCTTCACAGCACAACATCACCATCATGTGTAGAGCAATTCCACATATCATGTGCAGCTTCCCTGCAATAATGCACCAGGCCCAGGACACTTTCCCACACTCGCGCGATGCATTCCCATGCTCACGCTTAGTTCACATTCTTGCGCATCTTCGCATTCTCGTGTCTCTTCATGTTTCATCGCACATTTTCGCATTTCATCACACATCTTTGCATTCCATTGCGCATCTTTGCAATCCATCACAATTTAGTGTGCATCATCACAGGAGCATCCATCCATTGTCCAGCCAGTTCCTTGGTGCATCGCATTCCATTTATTACTATATCTGACTACATTTGGTATCATATGATTATTATTTCGTTATGGACCCTTACATTACATCACTTACATACTTAGAGCGCTCCCGATTCGCTTCCGAGCCCTGGGAAGGCACTTATGTGCGACTTAGGGTTGCCATGTCTGTTTTTACAACTTAACTTCTGGCAGTCACCATCTATCACCAGTTAGTTCCATGCAGTGCATGTATCCGTTGTTGTAGTCCCTAGCATCTGTCTATAGCTAGTGGCAATCACATTATCCGTCTATTATCCATCCAGCATCCGTCCTCTTTGCCTTGGTTCACATCCCAGCATCATTTATACGCCCTCTCTACACTTGTGCACTTCACGCACTACTTTCCCACATGCACCTTCAGTGCGTTTCGTGTTTCTTCGTGTTTCACTGCATTCCATTGTGTTTCATCGCATTTGATTAGGGTCGATCAGCACTCACTTGTGGATTTTCGCTTTCCTTGCATCCCCTTTAGGGTCGAATGCTCTTGCTTCTGCGAGTATAGCAGCTAGGTAGAGCTGAGACTCACTTATACTGGTTTAGCATTATTATAGCTAGTGCCTAGCCATGTTGAGATACCTACAGCATTTCCACAACAGTATTACAATTCCAGTCTGCAACTCCACCTTTTTCTTTGTTTTCTTGTATAACTGGCATGGGCCCGGCCTATCGTTCTCCTCTCTGGCATTCATAGTAGTATGATCTTGTGGCAGCTTTATTGGTCTGTTCATTCTAATTTGCTGTGTTCTCCCATAGTGATGTCCATTCTGAATCAGTTTTGCTATTATCCTGATACTATCTTTCTTCTCACCTGGTGCAACTTGGGTTCTTCGAGTTGCATAGCAGAACTTGAAGGCACTCAGACTGCGGTGCAAGTGAGCTGACATTTTTGTGTGTTCTTGCTTGGTCTTTGTTGCTGGATACATGTCAGTAACCTTACAGTTTATGACTATCAGTCATACACCACCCGCAGCTTCAGCAACCGCCAGGAACACGCGGTTCTGTATCATATCTTGTGTGTGGTTCATCCTGTCTTCAACAGAGCATTTACCTAGGGAGGCACTGTTGTTAATGCGCTTTCCCACCCTCAATCAGGAGTGGAAACAGATTCTGTCTGTCCTGGCATCCTTTGTGTTACAAGCAAAGGCATCGGATGAGATGCAGGATGAAGATTTATGAGACAGAAATCAAAGGAATGTTGAAATTAGGTGGTCAGGTCTTTTCACAAGTCCAGCATTTTGTCGGTGCTGTTGCTGTACAATGTGGCATCAACTTGCTGGAAAGGCGTCAGCAGGTTACTTCAAATGAGGCCATTGTGGCCTACAGAGACAAATGAGCCCTGCAGGACCTGAAGACAGAGAGAACATGCAGTTGGTATAGACGACTCTGATGAAAAACTCAGCCATATGTCAGTTGGAGAATCCAAAATGCCTCTCTCTACCCAAATACTAGGTGTGAACATGACTCCAAGTCGAAGGTCGAGCCCAACTCAGAGACCCCCCAATCTCATACTATTGGCTATCCAACTTCATCATGATTATGATCTGGTGTCTGTGCCATCTTGGTGAAGGACACAGCTTTCATTCATGGACTTCATTGTGATTTACTCATTACCTATCTGGATGGTCATGATGGTATGGATCGTGTCCCTGACCTCGCTGATGGAGGCTGATGGCCTCTCTAAGATTCACAATCATAGTAGTACAAGACATTTTAAAACACCGCATACTCCGATCAAAAAATGTCTTCAAAATAGATGACTGATGTTCTGCTCTTACTTTTGAACTGAGAGTGCAAGTACCCTGTGCAATGTTGTCATCTCCAATTTCAATGCTATCGCCACTTCCCTACAATTTTGAATGCTCTCTTAATGAAGGCAGCTCAAGCAATTTATCTGCAAAGTCTGATCATCTTTTGAAGATAATATGTGCTGGTCACAACTTTGAGAAGCGGATATATATTGTACAAGGGTTTCCTTATTTTACTTTACAGTCAATACTGATTTTGTGCAAGTTGTCGCTTGACACAATTGACACAAACAACGATGAGCAAGATAAGCTCTTCACCATGTACAGCATCAACACCATGCATTCAAGCCACCTGGCAGCAAAGAATTGCATCCGCCAATACACCCAATTTGTGGCACTCCTGAAGCATGATGAAGATGCATGGGCACAGAGACTTCAGGAGGCAGGTTATGTAGTGATGGAACAGGGTTTGTGTAGGGTGGCACTCAATGGAATTGAGGTGGAAGATGATGAGCAGGATATGTTACTCAAGTGCACCGCTGACACAGTGTTTTCCAACTATATTGCAGCCCAGCACAGAGTCCGCCAGTACACCCAATTCTTGACCATTCTGAAGGGTGAGGAAGAGGCATGGGCACAGAGATTTCAGAAAGCAACTTGTGTAATGCCAGATTACCAGCCGAGGTGCCAGTGCCAGTGTCAATGATCATCCTACTATGGGAAGGCCATAGTGTTTCATATCTGAAATTTTACCATTTCTCGTTTCTCATTGTTACTTTATCTCAATAACCCATCGTACTCTTAAAACAGCTCATCCCGTTGTCAACTACTATCATATCTATGTGCTTCATTGATGTAAAATGGACGTCCTTCTACGACAAATATGGTAATTCTCAATAAGGAGGTACAGAGCTCGAACACTTGGGCCAGCGGTATACTTCATACTGTGATGATGGTATTTTTCAAGTAACCGTCGTAACCTCAGTAGAAGGGGAATGTGTCTTTTTCAACCACATTGGACTCTTTTTCTTATCTTGGTGCTTTTGATGGTGTCCTGCAGTGCATTATGCTGCTCTTGGAAGAGGGATACAGATTTTTGGGGACTTAGCAGGCATCACTCTAGATGCAAGCATTACCAGAAGGCAAGCACATTAGCCACACAGAGAAGGTGGGACTGGGCCAAAGAGTTGATTGAAGCACTGCAAAAGTCGACCCTGCAGCTCACAACTGGTACTAGTACCGCCAATGTAAGTCGTAATATCATGATATTGCCCACAGCCCTCATAAATTGACTCACCTAACCTTCTAATCTATCATGCAATAGCTCGGTGTAAGACTCAAGTCTCTATGGGCGCGTACAGACCATATCACAAGACCTTATACTGGACCTGTTGAAGCGCGGCGACCTTCATGATTTTGCATTTTCGCATTTTTGTGTTTTTGCATATTTTGCATTTTGCGCATCTTGCATATTTCACGTGTTTCGCATTTCAGATACTTCGCGTTTTCATGCATCTCACATATTGCGCGCATTTCGCGATTCTACAGTTTGCATTTTGTGCACTCACATATCTCGCGCGTTTTCATGTTTTTGCATTTTCGCTTCGCATTTCGTGCACACGCATAATCTTGTGGGTTTCGCGTTTTTGCGTATTTTGCATTTTGCATTTTCGCATTCTTGCATTTTTTGCACTTTGACATGCGCTACCACGCACCTCCCCAGGATCCATCGCATTCTGTTTGCATGTCCTGTCCTCATCCTCCAAGGTCCATTGGTGTGTATTTCACTTTGTTTCACTCGCATTACATCATATATGTCTTTACATTCCCATTTATGTTCACTTATCTTGTTATGTGTTTATATTACATCACCCTTGTATGTTTAGCGCTACCTACTCAGCTCCGAGCCCTGGGAACTCGCTTAGCATGCTGACACGTCAGCACATAGTTGGAGGTTTTGAGAGGACTTCTCTTCCATCACTTACACAATTAGTTAGTAGGACTTAGCATCAAAAATCCATTGACTTCCTATTCCATCATTGCATCCCACAGTAGCCTCAGGATATTCTTGAGAAGCACATCCATTTCTCCTTCAGTATCTACCCTCGAGTTAGAGAGCCCCACTTTCACGTTTTTAGAGAGTAACACACTTCGCAATATTTTCGCACTTTTTCCCGCGCATTTTCATGCACCCTTAGCCAGACCAAAGCCCAGTCCACGACTCCCCTCTCCTATAGAGGAATCTTTTCTCAGTAGCAATCCCCTTTGGTCGAGCTATATCTCACGTCCAGAGGAGCACTGTAGAGCCCACACCAGGTCTAGCCCCCACCCACTCATCATTCCTCGCCTTCATCGGACCACCCCAAGTCATACAACAGAACCACTGTTTGAAGCCTATAGCTTCCTGTGAACCTAAGATGTTCTCGATGCAACCTAAGCCTATCAATACAGCCAGCACTGATTGTGATTACAATAGTACCCCAGCTTCATTCCATGACTCAGACGTCTTTGATATTGCAATGGATGATACTATTTCAGGTGCACATCTCCATGACGTTTCTAACCTGTGCCATGGTACTCATGAATTCCTAGCGGACCCAGGCCAACATTTTTCACAACAGACGGTTAGGCAACCCCTAAGAATATTCGAGGATTTGCTACTTGCTGATGAAAATATTAACCCTTCCAATTCTTTTGAGAATGATCCATCTCCTGTAACAGAAACTCAGAATCCACCACAACGCAGAATTCAAAGAGTGCTTCTGACACTGCGCGATTCCCTCCAAACAGCATTCAACGAGATTGGTCTCTGTTGACAGTACCCTAGGCGGCCCTTGTTTGAGCCCAACAAATACATTCTGTCTTTGCTACTAGCTCACTCCTGTCCAGTAGCCGATGCGCATAATGCTGAGAGGTCAGATCCATTTCCCAGTGTCTCTGAGCCACCTTATCCTTTCCCTAACATGACTATCTACTGGCTCATGACATGGATGAACTCTGGCAGTCATCAAAAATCAGAGACTGAGTTAACATGCCTTGTTAAAGATGTAATTCAGGCGCAGGATTTCAACCCCAGGGACTTAGATCAATTTTCAGCAAGGAAGAGTTTATGTGCCTTGGACAACAACAGAGGGAAGAGCGCTGTCACTTTTCCAGATGACTGGTTAGAGACAGATATAACCCTTGACATACCTATGAGGTCGAAAGATGACCCATCCACATCATTCAGCATTTCAAGCTTTCATTATCGGCCACTTGTGGGCATGATTCGTGCCACATTCGCTGATATCCAGGCTAGTGCATTCCATCTTCTTCCTTTTAAGCACCTGTGGAAGGACCCCTTAGACGACCATCAAGAATGTGTGTTCGGTGAACTCTACACCTCTGACTCATGGCTTGAAGCTCAGGATGACCTGCAAAGGCAGCTGAAAGAACCCAGCTGCTCACTCGAGCGCGTCATTGCTGGACTGATGTTTTTTCTGATGCGACTCATCTCGCAACCTTCAGAACAGCCAAGGCATGGCTGCTTTATTTGTACTTCAGAAATTTAACAAAGTATGCACACTCCGCACCTAAATCTGGTGCGTGTCATCTCATTGGATTCTTACCCTCCATAGGTCAATTGCCTCCTGTGTTGTCATGTTTCTCTCACATTGGACTTTTAGCTCCCAGATAATATCAAGGACATCTTCAGCAGCTTACCTTGGATATTGAAAAGTGGAATGGCAACCCTTCATGCACATTGTCGGCGGGACCTGTTTCAGGCTTGTTGGAAACATTTATTAGATGTGGACTTCCTCAACACATACTGCCATGGAATTATACTCCAATGTCCGGATGGCATATTGAGAAGAGTCTTTCCACACATCTTCACTTACTCGGCTGATTATCCAGAGAAGCAAGCGCACTTTTCATTTCCTTATTTAAACACTAATCAATATTCTAGGGTTCTAATAGCAACAATCAAAGACATGAGTGTTTGCCCATGTCCACACTGTCTGATGCTGAAAGCATCGTTTGACCTCTTGGGCCTGTTTAGAGACATGCAAGATCACCTAACTAACTTTCGAGCTTATTTTTTGGAGAAGGTAACCAAGGCCCATGAATTTGTCTATTGTGAGGGAAATACTGTTGATGGGTCAAAGGTATAAACCACTCTTGGAGAAGGGTCGTGGGTACCGACTGTGGTGAGTGCCTTTGGAATAAATTGCCTTCAATTGATTCTTAATTTCTGACTAGAACACTTTTGTAGAAACACTCAGGCCATTAGGATTCGACACATTTTGAATGCTTGTGGTCAATTTTATGCATGAATGTGAGCTGGGTACATGGGAGGCATTGTTTACCCATCTTATCCATCTACTATATGTGCTGTAGGGACTCATATTTCTATGGGCACGTAATGGGCATATTCACGCAAGCAGTCCGTTTATCATTTGCATAATGACTTGCACTTCCATTGGTATATCATGCAACATGTTCCTGTATAACATGCCATAGGCACGATGTATTCCCACGCTCGCGCTTAGTGCATGTTATCACGCATTTTCGCATTTTCGCATTTCATCGCATTTCATCGCCTATTACCTGGGAGTGCTGAAGGGTCAACAATTCTGCTGGCTAGCAAAACTATGTTGGGTGAATGCTGCCTAGCTGCTATTCAACCCAAGGGCTTCTGGACTAGACTCAGGGCTCAAGAGAGAGAGAGAGTGTGTGTGTGTGTGTGTGTGTGAGAGAGAGAGAGAGGGAGAATAAGAAGGTATCACTCCAGACAATGAGGATAAGACTGTGTATCAGGAGCTATATAGTGAGCTATTGAGCTACTACTAAAACTAATAAGCTGCAAGTCTGGGGAAGCTACTAAATCCTAGAAGGAGAGCTACCA
>Ga0310811_10002349_pt1 | contig 23649 bp, 22 predicted proteins | sample YCmetagenome_FD_207642 | JGI IMG/M metagenome (GOLD analysis project Ga0310811, IMG submission 207642) | Soil microbial communities from experimental microcosm in Duke University, North Carolina, United States - YC | ecosystem: Engineered > Artificial ecosystem > Soil microcosm > Unclassified ... | reverse complement strand
AAAAGGGGGTGAAATCGAAGTTGTCCGCCGGAGCGGATCCTCCTTTATTTGTTCGCTTGCGCGCCCTTATTAAAGGGTTGCCCTCTATAAACAGCTGTTCAAACCGATTGAACGAGAATATCTCCAGGCTTCGTGCAAACTCACGGGCTTTGTCCTCCAGCTCCTGGAGCTTATCTCTCTTCTCCCGGAGACTGGCGCTAATGTGCGGCTGTTTCAGCTTTTGCCACTCCTCCAATGTCATGTCATAAATGGTACCATAGGTGTTGGGAACGTCATTGTAGTCAACATACAACTTGACTGGATAGGTTCCGTTCTTGATTTTGAGTCTCCGGGTGTCGAGGTCCACGGCGAATGTTGGTATTGTCATAATTGAACGTTTTTGATTATTTACGAATCACTCCCTCGAAGAATTTGCTGGAAATTTGCTGGCACCCAGCAGTTGATTGAGGTATATTAACGTCCAAATAAAGTTACCAACGAAACGCTTAACTATTATAATTCAAGTAGTTAAGTTAAATAAGGTTAAATGAGATTCAACTAAGTTAAGCTGAAGCAAAAACTTAGGATCTGGCGCCGCAAGGCATGTAGGTTCGACCCCTATCGCCCGCACTTAATAACAATCAACGGGTTACGTGTCCCGTTGAAATCACCTCCCCTTTATCGTCCAGGGTCTCTATCATCGGTGTATTTTGCTTATTGACATAAATGCGCAGCCGGGGAACGCCCTTGTCGTCGCGCAGGAAGAGGCCGGTGTTGCCGTCTGCGGTCCTTCCAAGGAACAGGCGGTCGACAGGGTTAAAGCCCATTTTTCGGAGGTTATCGATGCCAGTCCGGTATGCCGAGGTGTCGTGCAGCCGTTGGAGGCTATCGATATAGGTCAGCTCTTTGCTGAGGGTCAAACTGTCGCTGCGGTCCCATAGCCGGAAACCGTACATCCGGGAAGGGGATGGACCGCGATCGTCGGTGTACCAGAGCGCCATGATCTGGTCGTTTTTGTATTGGTCGGCCGTGAGGACCATCTCGTTCCCTTTCTTATTGCCTGAATAGCTATAGCCCCCGCATTCATCTCCCTCCTCGTTGAAGAAAATAAGCCCCGCCGGCCGGTCGCGGGCGGGAATGTCTTTTCCGTCCATACGGCCGGGATGCTGGTGGGCATGATCGCTGATGACCAGGGCCAGGCGGCCGTCGGGTTCGACAATGTTGATCCGTTGGGCGGTAATTTCGGTGGCGGGGCCGGCCGGCCGGGTGAGGACGATGAGGGCGACGATGCAGCCGATGATCAGCAGGGTCAGTACGGCGACGTATACACGCAGGATGCGGATCTGGCGGATAAGAGGTTCCATTATAAGGGGATTTTGTTTTCCTTTTTTACCGTATCGAGCACGATGATGCTCTGTAATCTCGCGACATTCGGCACTTCACCGAGCTGCTGAACAAAAAACCGGCGATAGGCCGTCATATCGGGGACGATGACCTTGATCATGAAATCGTGTTCCCCGCCGATGACATGAAATTCCACTACCTGGGGGAAGGAGGTGATCTTCTTGATGAATTCCCCACCCTGCCGGGTTGAATGTTCTTTCAGCGTGATGTTCACGAAGAAGACGATAAAGGAGCCGATGCGCGCCGTATTGAGAACGGCTCCATAATGGTCGATGATGCCGGTGGATTCGAGACGCTTCAGCCGCTGGTGAACGGGCGTTGTCGAGAGGCTTACCTTTTTTGCCAGCTCGCGCACGGAAAGCCGGCCATCTTCCTGCAGCAGGTTGAGAATCCGGATATCGGTATCATCCAGCTCGAGCGGGGCATCCGGTTGTTCTTTTTTCATGCGGGAAAGCGAGTTTAAAATAACATTTGTGCTGGTTATATTCTTAATTTAAGAACAATTGTAACAAATTTAAATATTTGGCAGCTGATTTTTACTATTGCCCTAGTTTCCCCTTATGAAAAGTCCATTTAACACCCGGCAGCGGATCCTGTTGTGGCTGGCCTGCTCGGCCATCTTCTTCGAAGCCTTTGACGTATCCATCGTCAATCTGTCGCTTCCGCTGATCGCATCCAGCCTGGGACTGTCGCTGGCGACTGCACAGTGGGTGCAGACCCTGTACCTGCTGAGCTTTGGCGGCTTCCTGCTGCTGGGGGGAAGGCTTTGCGACTATGCCGGGAGCCGGCTGATCTTCCTGGCCGGGATGGGCTTGTTCGGGGCGGCATCGGCGTTAGGGTATGCCAGTCATCATCTTTGGTCCCTGTTGCCGGCAAGGGCCGGACAGGGGATCGGGGCGGCGCTGGCGATGCCTGCGGGGATCTCGCTGCTGTCCCGGTATTTCCCGGCGGGAGAGCGGCAGCAAACGGCTTTTGGCATCTTCGGAGCCTTTGCTGCGGTGGGCTTTGCCGGCGGGCTGGCGCTGGGCGGGATCATCGCCACCCTTTTTGACTGGCATTGGATCTTTGGCATCAATATCCCGGTGATCGCGATCGTGCTTTGGGGCGGCAGCCGGTTCATCCCCCGGGAGGGGTTTATGGCGGGTTCTGCGCCGAATGGCTGGATGGCAGCCTGGCTGACGGTGACGCTGGTGCTGTTCAGCTATGCCATCCATGAGGCAGCTGGGCTGGGGTGGATGGTCCTGCCTGGTCTGGGGTTGGCGGTGGGATCGGCCGTCGTTCTGTTCCGGGTCGATCGCCGAAAGACCCGGCCCTTTTTTGGATCGGGGGTATATCCGGACCGGGAGGCGTACCGGGGGTTAGCGGGCTTTATCCTGCTGGGAGCCGCGTTCCTGCCCTTTGTCTTCACCTGTACCCTGAGTCTTTACACACTGCTGGGGAGAAGCATCCTGGCCACCGGGCTGCTCCTCTTTCCCTACAGCATTGGGTCGGCGCTGGTTTCCAAATATTTGCTGCCGGTATTGTTCCGGCGGCTTAGTCCCAGGGGAGTGGGAATTCTGTCCATTGGGCTGCTGCTGGCAGGCGATGTCTTGTTGATGGCCGGTATTTCCAGCCATTGGGAAGGCTGGTGGCTGGCGGCGCTCCTGCTTGTCAACAGCTTTTCCATTTCTATTGGTTACCCGGCCTTTACGGTCCTTTCGCTGACGGGGGTGCCCTCCCAAAGACAGGGCATTGCTGCGGGTATCCAGTCCACCCTGAATACGGTCGGTTCGGGGCTGGGGGTATCGCTGATCGGGCTTTGCCTTACGGAGGGGGCTTCGGAGCGGGCGCTTTCTACCAGTTGCGTGATCATTGGGACGCTATGTTTGCTTGCGCTGGGTATACTTTTGTGGCGCTTCGCGCCAAAAAAAGCCGTACCTTTGCGTCCCCAAAGGCGAACCACGGGTTCGCCGGCCGAAGGCCCATAATTAGCGGAGCGTGGGGGATGGGTTCTTTTCGGTTTAACCCGTCTCCCACGCGCAAATCAATAGTATTATGGCAACAGTAACAAGGGAGAATATCGGACTGCTGACGGACAAGATCGTCGTCAACGTCTCAAAAGGCGATTACCTGCCTTCTTTCGAGAAATCTCTGAAGCAATATGGTAAGCAGGCCAATATCCCCGGCTTTCGCAAGGGGATGGTTCCTGCCGGTCTCATCAAGAAGATGTATGGCAACTCCGTCTTTACCGACGAAGTGCTAAGGACGGTAGAAAAAGAGCTGACCACCTATATGTCGAACGAGAAGCTGGAGATCTTTGCCCAGCCGTTGCCTTTGCCGGACAATGATTCCCGGCAGATCGACATCAACAACCCCGCCGACTATACCTTTGCGTTCGAGATCGGTCTGAAGCCTGCTTTTGCGCTGGCTGACCTGGGTTCGGCCCGGCTGACCCGCCTGAAGGTGGAGGTCACCCCTGAAATGATCGACGAAGAGGTCGAGCGCCAGCGTACCCGCAATGGCAAAATGACCGATCAGGACGCCGTCAACAGCGATGAGAACGTGCTCAACCTTCAGTTCACCGAATCGGACGCCGAGGGGCAACCCATCGAAGGTGGTGTGCAAAAAGAGAATTCCCTGCTGGTAAAATATTTTAACGAGGCCACCCGGCCGAAGTGGATGGGACTAAAGAAGGACGATTTCCTGGTGCTTCAGCCCTCGCAGGCTTTTGAAGCGAAGGAACGGGAGTGGGTGCTGGGCGATCTTGGCCTCGACAAGAACGACGCAGCCGGCGCCGACAAATACTTCAAGGCCACCATCACGCGGGTTGGGCTGATCGAAAAGCCCGAGCTGAACGAAGAGTTCTTCAAGACCGCCTATCCGGGCAAGGAGATCGCTACGGAAGCCGCATTCCGCGATGCGGTGAAGGAGGATATCCAGGCTTACTGGGATGGACAGAGCCGTAACCAGCTGCAGCATACGCTGTATCATGTGCTGCTCGACCAGACGAAGATCGATTTTCCCGAAGACTTCCTCAAACGCTGGATGCAGACGGGCGGTGAGCAGCCCAAGAGCCAGGCCGAGGTGGAGCAGGAGTTTCCTTCTTTTGTGAACCAGCTGAAGTGGACGCTTATTGTGGACAAGATCACGCGGGAGAACAATATCGAGGTAAGCCCGGACGATATCCGGGCCTTTGCAAAGCAACAGCTGTTTGGATACATGGGAATGCCTGGCGGCGCGGAAGAACAGCCCTGGGTAGCCGACTATATCCAGCGGATGATGCAGGACCGGAAGTTCGTGGAGGACACGATGCACCGCATCCAGACCGAAAAGGTGTTTGGCTGGGCGGAAACACAGATCCAACCAACGGATAAGCCTGTCAGTGCGGATGAGTTCAAGCACCTGGTAGAGGAACATGAACATCATCATCATCACTAAATAAATAATTAGCCCGGTCTTCGACCGGGCTTTTTTTGGCTCTGGCCTGCTAAACTGTCAGTTTTTTGGCAATTTGAAAGTTTGGACGGAGATTTGAAAGGATGTTTTCCGATCTATCATAGAAAAATACGATTAAGATTATGAATCAGGCAAATGAATTTGAGAAATATGCTGTGAAACACCGTGGTATTTCCAGCAACACGTTAAACGACTACAATAAGTACACTGTCACCAATCTTACACCAAACATTATTGAAGAGCGGCCGATGAATGTGGCCGTCATGGACGTTTACAGCCGGCTGATGATGGACCGGATCATCTTCCTTGGCTATCCGATCAACGAGGAGGTGGCCAATATTGTCACGGCCCAGCTGCTTTTCCTGGACAGCACCGACAGGCACCGGGATATCCAGATGTACATCAACTGTCCCGGCGGCAGCGTCTACTCCGGGTTGGGTGTCTATGACACGATGCAGTATGTGACCCCGGATGTGGCTACGATCTGTATCGGTATGGCGGCCTCGATGGGCCAGGTGCTGATGTGCGCCGGCACGAAGGGCAAGCGTACCGCGCTCAAACACGCCCGGGTCATGATGCATCAACCCAGCGGAGCCATCGGCGGGCAGACCAGTGATATCGAGATCACGGTCAACGAGATCAAGAAGCTGCGGAAGGAGCTTTACGAGATAACGGCCTTCCATACCGGTAAGACGGCGAAGCAGGTAGAAAAGGACAGCGACCGTGACTACTGGCTGACGGCACAGGAAGCAAAGGAATATGGGTTGGTGGACGAGGTGCTGTTGCTGAACCCCAGAAAGGAAACCAGAGAATAGGCAATAACGAAATTTCAACTATAAAAACATGATCATGAACTATTCAAAATATTTGTTGAACCCTACCCGTCTGGAAGACGAACCCGATGAAAAAGAGAAGCCGGATGAGAAGGGACCCGACCAGGGGTTGCTGGCCAAGAAGATGGAGAAATATTTTTTCGAAAGCCGGAGCGTGGAGCTTTGGGGACCCGTCGATGACAAATCGGCTAAGGAGGTGGTTACCAAGCTGAAGCTGCTGGAAGCCGACAAGCCTGGCGAGGAGATCAAGTTCTTTATCAACAGTCCCGGCGGCGTTGTGACCTCCGGATTTATCATCTATGACACCATGAAGATGCTAAAAAGCCCGGTCAGCACGATCTGTATGGGTCTTGCGGCGTCGATGGGGTCCATCCTGCTTAGCGGTGGGGAAAAAGGTCGTCGGTTTGTGTATCCCCTGTCGGAGATCATGATCCACCAGCCCAGCCTTGGCGGTTATATGCAGGGGGTCAGCGTCGACCTGGAGATCACGGCCAAACAGACCCGGCGGGTAAAGGATATCAGCGCCCGGATCCTGGCCGAAAATTGCGGCAAGAAGTTTGAGCAGGTAATGAAGGATTTCGATCGGGATTACTGGATGGATGCCAAAGAGGCTATCGAATACGGCATTGTGGACCATGTTTTTGAGAAGCTGTAATACAACGTATTGATATACAGTAGAGTCCCGGCGCGGCCGGGACTCTTGTTCTTTTTTCCACCCTACTGGGAGAATCCAATAAGTTGGGTACCTTTGTAGTTCAAACCTGGATAAATAGCTATAATGGCAAAAAATACTCTGCATTGCTCTTTTTGCGGACGGAATCGAGACGAGGTGAAGATACTGATCGCCGGTCAGGAAGGGCATATCTGTGAAAATTGTGTGGAACATGCTCAGGAGATCATCCAGCAGGAGCTGATGATCCGTGAGGATTCGACGGGCAGCAGCGCGTTCAAGCTGACAGTCAAGAAGCCCATCGAGATCAAGCGTATCCTGGATGAGTATGTGATCGGGCAGGAAGATGCGAAGAAAGTGCTTTCGGTCGCCGTTTACAATCACTATAAGCGGCTGCAGCAGAAAGTAGTGGAAAACGAAGTAGAGATCGAGAAGAGCAATATCATCATGGTCGGTGAGACGGGTACGGGCAAGACGCTGCTGGCCAAGACCATTGCCAGGCTGTTGAATGTTCCTTTTGCGATCGTGGATGCTACCGTATTTACGGAGGCAGGTTATGTCGGGGAAGACGTCGAAAGCATCCTGACCCGGCTTTTACAGGTTTGTAATTACGACGTCGCCGCTGCCGAGCGGGGCATCGTTTATATTGACGAGATCGATAAGATCGCCCGGAAGGGAGACAATCCCTCCATTACCCGTGATGTGAGCGGGGAGGGCGTTCAGCAGGGTCTGCTGAAGCTGTTGGAGGGCACGGATGTGCTGGTTCCTCCGCAAGGCGGCAGAAAGCATCCCGAGCAGAAGCTGATCAAGATCAACACGCAGAATATCCTCTTTATTTGCGGCGGTGCGTTTGACGGCGTGGACAAGATCATTGCCCGCCGGATCAACACGAACGCCATCGGCTTCAACGTCAACAAGGAGCAGCAGGAAGCCGCGAAGAAGAACCTTTTGCAATATGTCAACGCGCCCGACCTGAAGTCCTTTGGGCTCATCCCCGAGCTGTTGGGACGGCTGCCGGTGGTAACACATCTCGATCCATTGGACAAGACGACCCTTCGGTCGATCCTTACCGAGCCGAAGAACTCGTTGATCCGCCAGTACAAGAAGCTGTTCGAGCTGGAAGGTATCCAGCTGAGCTTTGACACGGAGGTGCTTGATTTCATGGTGGACAAGGCGGTCGAATACAAGCTGGGCGCACGGGGACTTCGCAGCATCTGCGAGAGTATCCTGACCGATGCGATGTTCGAGCTGCCTTCTGCAAAAGAGGACAAGTTCCATCTCGACCTCGAGTATGCGCAGAAGAAATTCGACAAGAGCAAGATGAACCTCCTGAAAGTGGCTTAATATTATGGATGAACTGCTCCGGCGTTTGATGGCGGAGGGCCTGACTGAAGAGCAGGCCTATAAGGCGATCGACGTTATCAAGAATTTTACAAAAGAGAAATTTCCGCTTTTTTCCGGCGCTATCGACAAGCTGTTCGATAAGTATGGGCCGAAGGAGGAAGAAGACTTCATGCCTTAGTCCTTAAGGACCTCGCGGGCGATGACGATCTTCTGGATCTCGCTGGTGCCTTCTCCAATGGTGCAGAGCTTGCTGTCCCGATAGAATTTTTCGACGGGGAAATCCTTTGTATATCCATAGCCCCCAAAGATCTGAACGGCCTCTGTAGCGGCGCGTACTGCGACTTCGCTGGCGAAGTATTTGGCCATGGCGGACTCGCGGGTGACGGGCAGGTGTTTGTTCTTGCGGTCGGCGGCCTGGAAGGTGAGGAGCTCGGCTGCGGCGATCTCGGTGGCCATATCGGCCAGCTTGAAGGAGATGCCCTGGAAATTGCTGATGGGCTGGTCGAACTGATAACGCTCTTTACTGTATTTCAGGGCGGCTTCATAGGCGCCCTTGGCGATTCCGAGGGAAAGCGCGGCGATGGAGATACGGCCCCCATCCAATACGGCCAGCGCCTGGCGAAAGCCATCCCCTACTTCACCGAGGCGGTTAGCATCGGGGACCCGGCAATTGTCGAAGATCATTTCCGCCGTTTCGCTGGCGCGCATTCCTAATTTATTTTCTTTTTTCCCGCCGGTGAAGCCGGGGGTACCTCTTTCGACGATAAAGGCAGTGGCGTTGTTGCGGCTGCGGGGCTCGCCTGTGCGGGTCACGACGACGGCGATGTCGCCACTGATACCGTGAGTGATCCAGTTCTTGGTACCGTTGATGACCCACTCCTTGCCTTCTTTAACGGCCGTACAGCGCATATTTCCTGCATCGCTGCCGGTATTGGCTTCGGTGAGTCCCCAGGCGCCCAGGGCCCGGCCGGAGGCCAGCAGGGGCAGGTATCTCTTTTTCTGGGTTTCGTTGCCAAAGGCGAGAATATGGCCTGTGCATAGCGAGTTATGGGCTGCAAGGCTAAGGCCGACGGCGCCGCAAACCGCGGCGATCTCCCGGATGATGGTTACGTATTCGAGGTAGGACAGGCCGGAACCGCCATATTCTTCAGGAACGACGACACCCATCATTCCGAGGCGGCCCAATTCCTTGAACACCTCGTGTGGGAAGGTCTGTTTTTCGTCCCAATCCATTACATAGGGTCTGATATACTGTTCGGCAAAATCCCGGGCCGTATGGCCCACTTGTTGGGTGAGTTCATCTGTTGCAAATTCCATCTGGCATCTTTTATGTTTGCAGTCCTTGCAGCCGACAGGCTTTCGCCCGTTAAAAACCCGGCAACAACTTGTGGTCATTGCCGGGTAGCACTGGCAAACAATCATTATCGGTAAGCGTCAAAAGACTAACCACAAGATAACGCCTTTTTCCGAAATATACTAACAATTGTTAGTTTTTCTGGGATAAAAAAGCCCCGCCGACCGACGGAGCTCCCCTGAGGTATGGATCAAACCTTAGTAATAATAGCGGTACCGGGGTCTGGGTCGCCGCCCGTAGGGACGGTAGGTTTCTTTGGGAAGCACCCGGCCCAGGCCGATGATCAGGCCGCCACCGAGGGTGAACTGATAGATCGATGAATAGGTATCAATACCGGCTCCGCTGCCGTAATTGCTCAGGAAGAGGCCGCCGCCGGCACCATCCACCGGCGAGAGGACCTGTGCCTTTAGCTGGATACCCACCCGGGGATTTATATAGATGTTGGTCCCCAGCTGGAAACCAACGGCAAAACGGGTATCGCTGTTATAGCCGGAATTGGCGCCCGGCGTCAGGACGGCAGCCCCCAGCATGGCGCCGATAAAGGGATGTACGGTGGAATTGGGGATCGAAAAGGATTCGACCGGACCGGCCATGATATAGTCGAGCTGGAGGTTGCTAAGCCCATAAATGGGGTTCTGATCGGTGCCGTAATAATAGAGTCCCGTGGTCGTATTCATGTGACTATAAAGGACTTCAATGCCAAAGCTACGGGTGACGTTGAATTTTATCGATCCACCATAGCTGACGCCGTCGGCGATGCGGCCATAGGTGTCGTAAAAGTCGTTATGGCTGGCGAAGGTATACCCTACGCTGGGGATCAGTTCTACGGAGGATTGGGCAAAGGCGCCGGCCGACAGGAGCAGCATCGCGGACAGGGCCAGGAAAATCTTTCTCATACTTCGAGTTTATGCCAGCTATAGACATGAAACCCGTTGCAAGGTTTAACGCCCCCAGTGCGCGCAATGTTAATAAGTCGTTAGGCTCAGGCCGTCATAGGCGAGCTCCATGCCTGGCGGCAGTGTTGGAGCGATCTCGGCGTGTTTGCCCAGCTGGTGGCTTACATGGGTAAACCAGGCCCGCGGAACGCCCAGCTGCCGGACCTCGTCGATGGCTTCGGCGAGCGTGAAATGGGAGACGTGCTTTTCATGGCGGAGGGCATTGAGGACAATCTGTTCGCTGCCCCTGATCTTCTCGCGTTCGGTCTCCTCTATCCGGTTGGCGTCGGTGATATAGGTGAAGTTGCCGAAGCGGAAGCCCAGCACGGGCATCTTGAGATGCCAGACCTGGATGGGAGTGATGGTGATATCGCCGACCGTAAAGGGATCTTTGTCGATCCTTACCAGGCGGAGATCGGGGATGCCCGGATATTTCATGTCGGCAAATGCGTAGGGGAATTCCCGGACGATGGATTCCTGGGTCATTTCGTTTGCATACAGCTCCATCGCTTTTCCTTGAAAAAAGTTGTAGGCGCGAACGTCATCGAGCCCTGCAAGGTGGTCTTTATGCGGATGGGTGAAGATGACGGCATCAAGACGGCGTACCTTTTCCCGTAGCATCTGGTAGCGAAAATCGGGGGTCGTGTCAACGACGATGGTCGTGGTGGGAGACTGGACGAGTATGCTGGAGCGAAGACGTTTGTCTTTGGGATCGGCGGAAGCGCATACTTCACAGGGACAGGCCACCATGGGTACGCCCGTACTGGTGCCCGTACCCAGGAATGTGATTTTTAATGAGGGGATGCTCACACGGCGAAATTACGGAATTATGCCGGATGAGCTGCGGCGGCCAGCACCTCATCATAGATCCTGCGGACCTCGGGGCTGAGAGCCTCGGGGGTGATCCTTAATTGGGGAACAATATCGATGAGTGTGCTGATGCGGCCTTCGAGGGGAAGGAATTTGTTCAGCACCACTACTTTCTTCTGTTCGAGGATACAATAGCCGCTTTGGAAATTGCCTCGCTCATAGCGTACGATGTATTCGGTCTCGTCCAGAATGCGCTCGATCTTGTCTAACGTGGTTTGTGTATACTTCATACTTAGTCTAATGTCTGTCCTTACGGACGAGCCGCCTCCAGCGGCTCCCCTGTAAAGTTACTACATAACGGCGGGTGTAGGGAGTGTCTTATCTCGATTTTATCCACGGATGTGGAAAGGTTTTACCCTTTTGTGGTCATGCGGATCACCGGGATGATCATCTCTTCCAGGCTGATGCCCCCATGCTGGAACGTATTGCGATAGTAATTGACGTAATAGTTGTAGTTGTTGGGGTAACAGAGGAATCCGTCGCCGCGGGCGAAGATGAACGAGGAGTTCACCGTCGGCACCGGGAGCCCGGCCTCCTTTGGATCGCGGAACGCAAGGACTTCCTTCGCCTCGTAGTTCAGGTTGCGGCCATGTTTATACCGCAGGTTGGTGGTCGTCTGCTTGTCGCCGATGACCTTATAGGGGGTCTTTACCCGGACGCTGCCATGATCGGTGGCCAGGATGAGATTGATCTTCTTATCGGCGATCTTCTTTAATGCGGCGTGCAGGGGCGAATGCTCGAACCAGGAGGCCGTAATGCTGCGGTAGCTGATCTCGTCGCTGGCCAGCTCTTTTAGCACTTCCATTTCGGTGCGGGCATGGCTGAGCATATCCACAAAATTATAGACGATGACGTTGAGATCGTTGTTCAGGAGGTTGTGGATGTTCGCGACCAGGTCCTGTCCTGCCTGGTAGTTGAGCACCTTCGTGTAAGAAACTTTCAGGTTGTCCTTTTTCAGCCGTTTGAGCTGTGCGCGGAAGAATTCTTCCTCCTGCATGTTCTTTCCGCCTTCTTCGTCATCGTTCTTCCATTGGGAAGGAAACTGCTTTTCGATGTCGAGCGGCATCAGGCCTGCGAAGATCGCGTTGCGGCTGTATTGGGTAGCCGTGGGCAGGATGGCGTAAAAGCTGTCCTCTTCGAGGATGCGAAAGCTTTCGGCGAAAATGGGCTGGATGGCTTTCCACTGATCGATCCGCAGGTTATCCAGCAGGATAAAGAAGGTGGATGTGCCTTTTTCGACATGCGGAAGGACCTTGAATTGAAGCAGACTATGCGACATGATGGGTCCTTCAGGCGATTTCGGGTGGACCCATTGTGCGTAATTCTTCGAGACGAATTTGAAGAACTCGGTATTTGCTTCCTGCTTCTGGGTTTGCAGCACTTCCCGCATTTCGGGGCTGTCGGATTTCTCCATTTCCAGCTCCCAATAGACCAATTTTTTATAGATATCCATCCACTCGTTGTAATCCGGGTTGCTGTTCAGCGCCATGAAGAGGTTGCGGAATTGTTGCTGATAGGCGGTGGTGGTCTTTTCGGCGACAAGCCGTTTGTTATCGATGATCTTTTTGAGGCTGAGCAGCACCTGGTTGGGATTGACGGGTTTGATCAGGTAGTCCGTTATCTGGCTGCCGATAGCGTCGTCCATCAGGTTTTCCGTCTCGTTCTTCGTGATGAGCACGACGGGGGTCTGTTGGTTGGCCTCTTTTATCTTTGCAAGGGTCTCGAGACCGGTGATGCCGGGCATGGTCTCGTCGAGCAGGACGACATCGATAGGGTTATCCTTTACGTAATCGATGGCGTCAAGGCCATTGGTCAGCGCTTTTACTTCGTAACCCTTGTTTTCCAGGAAGAGGATCTGGGAATGAAGGCTTTCAATTTCGTCGTCGACCCAGAGTATTTTTGCTAGTGGCATATTCCCCCAAACTACAATTTCCCGGCCAATTTTAGTTACATTTGAAGATTGTTTTCTCCCGTTTTAACAAAACCCTAAGTCGCTGGAGGTATATAAAACTACAGGAATGGCCCAATCTTCGCGTAAGATCATCAACGACCCGGTGTATGGCTTTATTACGTTGGATCATCCGATATTACTCGGTATCGTCGCCCATCCCTGGTACCAGCGGCTGCGGCGGATCAATCAAATGGCTTTTGCTCACCTGGTCTATCCTGGCGCTGTCCATACGCGGCTGCATCATTCGCTGGGCGCCTATCACCTGATGTGCTCGGCGGTGAGTGAGCTGCAGCGAAAGGGATTTTCCATCAGCGACGAAGAGGCGCTGGGCGTCAAGATCGCCATCCTGCTGCACGATGTCGGGCACGGGCCTTTTTCGCATGCGCTGGAGAATGTGCTGATCCGTGGTGTCGATCATGAGACCTTGTCGCTGGAGATCATGAAGGTGCTGAACGAGGACCTGGAAGGGCAGCTGGGGTTGGCCATCGAGATCTTTACCGGCGCATACCCCAAGCGGTTCCTGCATCAGCTGGTGTCGGGACAGCTGGATATGGACCGGATGGACTATCTCACCAGGGACAGCTTTTTCACCGGCGTATCTGAAGGGGTCATCGGTTATGACCGTATCCTGAAGATGCTGATGGTGAAGGATGGGGAGCTGATGGTGGAAGAGAAAGCCATCTATTCGATCGAGAAGTTCCTCGTCGCGCGGCGGCTGATGTACTGGCAGGTCTACCTGCATAAGACGGTGGTCAGCGCCGAGAAGATGCTGGTCCGCATCCTGGAGAGGGCGCGGCAGCTGGTGATGCTTGGCGCCGACGTACCCGCCTGTTCGCCTGTGCTCGATTTTTTCCTGCAATACCGGGAGCCGGTGCTGAACATCGAAGCGAATCTGGACAAGTTCTGCCTGCTGGACGATTATGACGTAATGGGTACGATCAAGACCTGGATGTTCCATTCCGACACGGTACTGTCGTTGCTTTCGCGCAGCCTGATCGACAGGCGCCTGTTAAAAGTCAGATTCCAGGCAACTCCCTTTGACGAACATTACGTACAGGGGGAACAGGAACGGGTCGCGGAAAAGCTGGATATTCCTGCTGAGGACGCCCGTTATTTCGTATTTACGGGGGAGGCGGTGAACACCACCTATAACCCGATGGATGAGAGGATCAATATCCTTTTCCGGGACGGGTCGGTGAGGGATATTTCCGAGGTCGACAACGCGCTTATCCGGCAAACGCTGGCAAGCACGGTGAAAAAATTTTATATTTGCTATTTGAATACTGCCGGCTAAAGACAAACAGCCGAAAACCACTTAATATGCAATTCTCCGCTGCGCAAATATCCCTGCTGATCAACGGTAAGACAGAGGGGGACGCCAATGTCACCGTAGGCTCTTTTGGAAAGATCGAAGAAGCCGGCGCGGGGCAGCTGGCCTTCCTGGCCAATCCCAAATACGAGGAATATTTATATTCGACCGGTGCATCGATCATCATCGTGAATGACTCGCTGGAATTGAAACAGCCGGTAGCCGCCACGCTCATCCGGGTGGCGGATGCCTATACGGCTTTTGCCAGCCTGTTGACGAAATACCAGGAGATCGAGTCGCAACAGCTGATGGGTATCCAGGAACCTGCCTATATCGCTTCGACGGCAAAGGTCGGCGAGAAGGTGTTCATAGGTGCTTTTGCTTATCTCGCCGAAGGGGTGGTCCTCGGCAACCATGTCAAGATCCATCCGCAGGTCTATCTCGGCAAGAATGTACGGATCGGTGACAACTCCGTTTTGCATCCGGGTGTGAAGATCTATCACGATTGCGTGATCGGCAAGAATGTGACCATTCATGCCGGTACCGTCATCGGCGGGGATGGATTTGGATTTGCGCCGCAGGCCGATGGAACGTTCAAGAAGGTGCCGCAGATCGGCAATGTGGAGATCGAGGACTTTGTGGAGATCGGTTCCAATGCCACCATCGACCGGGCTACCATGGGTTCTACGATCATCCGCAGGGGCGCCAAGCTCGACAACCTGATCCAGATCGCGCACAATGTGGAAGTCGGTCATCATACTGTTATTGCTGCGCAGGCCGGGATCAGCGGCAGCACGAAGATCGGCAGCGGGGTGATGATCGGTGGCCAGGCTGGCCTTGTCGGGCACCTGCAGATCGCCGATGGGGCGCGGATCAACGCCCAGAGCGGGGTCACCAAGAGTATAAAGTCTCCCGGCGGTGCTGTCACCGGCACTCCGGCGCATGATTATACCAGCACGCTGCGGAGCCAGGCCGTAGCCCGCAATCTACCGGAATTGGAAAAGCGGCTGAAGGAGCTGGAGGAGCAGATCAGGCAGCTGCTGGCGGAAAAAGTCTGACCCAGGACCGGCCGGGGCAGACTGATCTAGGGCCGGCCGGGTCGCGTCGCCGGCGGGCGTGTGGCCTGGGGCTGTCCCGATGGTCGCGATGGGCCGCCTGAGGGCGGGGACCCGGACCGGCGGCGGAGGCAGTTGTCGCAAATCCCACAATCTTCGGTCTCTTTATCTCCGAAATAATTCGCGATGTAGCGGCTGCGACATTCCTCGGCAAGCCCGATATACCGCAATAGGGCCCGGATACGGGTCGCATATTGATCCTTTCTTTGTCTATAGCTCACGGGGTTGATGTACAGGTCTTCGGCTGCGGGGCGCTCGCGGAGGAAATAGATCTGCGGCGATTCCTTGGCCGGGGTATAGTCGATGAGACCAAAGGCCTGCAGCCTCACCAGGTCAGCCGTTACCTGTGCGGCGTCCTTATGGATATTCCAGGCTAGCTGCCGTTCACGGATGGAGGCGGGGATTTCAAAGATGCCTTCATATCCGCGCAGCAGCGCGTGGATCAGCGGCACCAGGTCCGGCTGCTGGTCCTCAAAATCATAGAGGCTTTCTTTTCCAGTGACGAACTGTACTCTTGCCGGCAGATAGATCTGCTGGTGGAAGCTGAGCAGCCCTTCCTGTTCCAGTACTTTCAGGACGTTGACGGCGGTAGGCGTCGGCAGCTCGAATCGCGTGGTGAAGGCGGTGAGATCGAAATCATAGTACTGTCCTTCACCGGCGCCGACCGGCAGCTGGAGGAAGTTCATGATGTCCTGGTAGATGGGGCGGATCTGGTCGATCGACGGGAAGCGGCTGTCGGGCTGTTTTTCGAGGCGGGTGGCCTCTCCATCGTCGGCGAGCAGGATGGCGTAGGCTTTCTCCCCATCACGACCCGCCCGGCCGGCTTCCTGGTAATAACTTTCCACCGACTCGGGGACATCGGCATGGATGACCGTGCGCACGGCCGCCTTATCGATGCCCATTCCAAAAGCATTTGTGCTGACGATGACGCGAACCTTATCTTTCAGCCAGTCCTCCTGGCGCTGTGATCGTTCGTCCTGCGAGAGCCCGGCGTGGTAGGCTGCTGCGGTGATCCCCTGGCGGACCAGCCATTCGCTGATCTCGCGGGTCGCCTGGCGGGTCCGGCAATAGACGATGCTGCTCCCGGCGACCCGGTTCAGGATCTCCGTGATCTTGCTGACCTTGTTCCCGACCTTGAAAAAGCTATAGGACAGATTCGGCCGGGTGAAGGGTTGGCGGAAGATCGCGGGCGTATTGAGCTTTAGCTTGTCGGCGATATCTCCCATCACTTCGGTGGTCGCGGACGCCGTGAGGGCGATGATCGGCACGGCGGGAAGGTGTTCGCGGAGCGCGGCGATGCGCAGGTAAGGGGGCCGAAAATCATAGCCCCACTGAGATACGCAGTGGGCTTCGTCGACGGCGATCAGGCTTACGTTCAGCGCGGGGAGCCATTCGATGAGAAGGTGGCTCTCCAGCCGTTCGGGGGAGACATAGAGGAGCTTGCAGTTGCTGCCCGCCGCCAGCTTCAGGGTGGCGACGATCTCCTTACGGTTGAGTCCCGCATGCAGGGCAAAGGCCGTGATATTGCGCCGGCGAAGGCTGTCCGTCTGGTCTTTCATAAGCGCGACGAGGGGGCTCACCACGAGGCAGAGCCCGGGACGGACGAGGGCAGGCAGCTGATAGCAGAGGGATTTGCCACCGCCGGTTGGCAGGAGAGCGATGGTATCCCTGCCCTCCAGGATGGCGCGGATGATCTCTTCCTGCTGTGGCCGGAAGGTCTTATGGGGCCAGTACTGGCGAAGCAGGGCGAGCAGATCGGCGGCGGCGGGGGTTTGATTGCGAGTATCCATTGGCGTTAATTCAGCTTTTTTGCATACAGCCGCAGGGAGTTGGCGGCGAGGACGACATCGCTAAAGCCCATGACCAGCGCAGCGACGGCGGGTGTCAGCCCGCCGAGGGCGGCCACGGGTATCGCAACGATATTATAGGCGAAGGCCCAGAAAAGATTGCCCTTTATGGTTGCATAGGTTTTGCGGCCCAATGCCAGTGCCGTGGGGAGCTGTTTCAGCCCCTGGTTCATGAGCACTACATCGGCTGTTTGGATGGCCAGCTGCGAAGCGTCGCTTATCGAAATCCCGACGGTGGCGCGGGCGAGGGCCGGGGCATCGTTGATCCCGTCCCCCACCATTGCGACGGGCATTTCTGCATTGAGGCGGGTCACCTGCTGCAGCTTTTGTTCGGGTGATTGTTCGGCCAGCACTTCCCGGATACCGAGGGCTTCCGCGAGGCGGCGGCAGGCAGCCAGCCGGTCGCCGCTGAGCAAGACGGTGTCGATGCCCTGTTCCTGCAGCCGGCTTACGACCGCGGCGGCTTCGGGGCGGAGGGCGTCAGTGACGTCGATGACACCCAGCAGACGGTCGCCGCCTACGATATATACATTGTGACTGTCGTCATCGGTAAGATGCGCCGCGATCTTGTACGAGCCTGCCCAATAGATCTCTCCCTCCTTCGTCTCGCCCCGCATCCCGCGGCCCTTTACTTCTTCCACTTTTGCCCAGCGGAGGGTCGATTGGGCGCGCCATTCTTTTGTGATCGCTTTGGCGATGGGGTGATTCGAATATTTCTCCAGCGAGAAGGCGATCTCCTTCAGCTGTTCGGGGCTGGTGTCTTCTGATGCCTGCCAGGCGCTGATGGTGAACTCCCCCGTGGTCAGGGTCCCGGTCTTATCGAATACGACCCGCCGGATGGTTCGGAAGGCTTCGAGATGTTTTGCGTTGCGGATGAGGATGCCTTTGCGGGCGCCGCGACCCAGTCCAACGGCGATGGCGGCGGGTGTCGCCAGGCCCATGGCGCAGGGGCAGGCGATGACCAGGACGGCGATGCTGCGCATCAGCGCGGGAGCCGGCTGGTGGAGGGACCAATAGTTCCCGGCAAAGGTGAGGACGGCAAGGGCAAGGACGGCCGGGACGAAGATGGCGCTGATGCCATCTGCCAGCTGTTGCACCGGCGGCTTTTCGCCTTGTGCCTGTTTGACCAGCCGGACGATGCCGGCCAGGATGGAGGCGTCGCCGGCGGCGGTCACCTGGGCTTTTACCGTTCCTGCGACCAACAGGCTGCCGCCGATGAGCTTGTCTCTGGCCTTTTTTTCGATGGGCAGGCTTTCGCCGGTGAGAATGGATTCATCGGCGGCCCCCTCGCCCCAGAGGATCTTGCAGTCGGCGGGCACCTGTTCGCCGCTACGGACCAGGATCAGATCGCCGCTGCGCAGCTGGGCGCCGTCCACGGGGAAAAGGATCTCCTGGTGCTGGTCGTCGAAAGCGATCATATTGGCCATGGTCTTCTGTGTGGAGGCCAGGCTGTTCAGCGTGCGCTGTGTGGCCTTGACGGAAGCATCTTCCAGGTAATAGCCGAAAAAGACGATGGTTATGATGGAAGCTGCGGTTTCATAAAAAAGATAGTCCGGGCCGAGTCCGAGCACTGTGCCTATGAGGCTGTAGACAAAGGCCGCCGTAGCGCCAAGCGCGATGAGGACATTCATATTGGGCAGCCCGTTGAGCAGGCTTTTGACGGCGCTGCGGCCGAAGAACTGCATACCGGCGATGAATACGGGCAGGCAGAGTCCCAGTTGTGTCCAGGGGTTCATCAGCCAGTGGGGGGCGTTGTGACCGAGCATATGCCCGAGGAGCACGAGGGTGAAGGGCAGGCAGAAAAGGAAATAACGCAGGTGTTTGTTCAGTGGGGCGCGGGATTCGTCGGCAGTCTGCTGGTGGACCACGGTATAGCCGAGATCGTGAATGCCTTTTTCGAGCTGGCTGCGATCTACGTTTGTTTCCGCGTCAAAGCTCACGTCGCCGCTGGCCAGGCTGACCTTTATGTTTTGAAGGCCCTTTTTTTCCAGATATTTATTGATGGTAAGGGCGCAGGTGGAACAGCTCATCCCTTCGACCTTCCAGTTAATGGTTTCCATATAATTCTAGCGCAAAGTTACATTATCTTTGAGGTCTCTTATGGAGCTGGTTTTTCAATTGCCCGATATCGGGAAGGCGGCCGACAGTTTTTGGCATGCCTTTCCCCTGCAACGCATCTTTGCCTTTCACGGGAGCATGGGCGCCGGCAAAACGACCTTTATACACGCCCTTTGTGCGGCCAGGGGGGTTACCGATACCGTGGGCAGTCCCACCTTTTCGATCATTAACGAATACCGCTACCCCGGGGGTAAGATCTATCATCTCGACCTGTACCGGTTGAAGGACGAGGAAGAGGCGCTTCGCGCAGGGGTGGAGGATGTCCTGTACAGCGGGGAGTTCTGCCTGGTGGAATGGCCGGACCGGGCGCCGGGTCTGTTCCCGGAAGATACGGTCCATTGCTGGCTGGAGATCATGAACCCGGAGACCCGTAAAATTACCAGCGGGCAGGATTTCCGATGATCAAAATCAATTTTAAATTGTAATTTACCCAGGTATACATCATTGAAATTTTCCCCGGCATCTATGTCTCAGCAGCAAAAACCAGTTATCAGCACCTCCTTCAGCTACGAAACCCTGGAAGAAACCCTGGATATCAAGCCCAAGGGTGTTCCCCTCCATATTGGCATACCCAGAGAGACGGCGTTCCAGGAGAACCGCATCTCCCTGACGCCGGATGCGGTAGGGGTATTGGTAAGCAACGGGCATGAGGTGGTGATGGAGCATAATGCCGGGGAGGCATCGCATTACCGGGATAAGGACTATAGCGAGGCCGGGGCCAGGATCATCCATGACAAGGCGGAGGTGTTGAAGGCGCCCATCCTTGTAAAAAGCGCCCCCGTCATCGAGGAAGACCTGCCGATGCTGCAGATGAACCAGATCATCATCTCCCCTATCCATCTATCGGCGATGAAGGCCGAGCTGCTGCAGAAGATGATGGACAAGCGGATCACGGGGATCTCTTTTGAAAACCTGAAGGACGACAGCGGGACCTATCCGATCGTGCGGAGCATGAGCGAGATTGCCGGCAGCGCCGTAATGCTGATCGCCGGGCAGTACCTGAGCAGCGCCAATCGCGGCAAGGGGGTTCTGCTGGGAGGCATTTCGGGTATCCCGCCGACCAAGGTCATCATCCTTGGGGCGGGCATCGTCGGGGAGTTCGCGGCCCGCGCGGCCCTGGCGCTGGGAGCCTCGGTAAAAGTATTCGACAACAGCGTTTACCGGTTGAAACGCCTCCAGAACAATATCGGCCAGCGTATGTGGACCTCCGTGATGGAGCCGCGGATCCTCGCCAAACAGCTCAAGACCTGCGAGATCGCCGTCGGCGCCCTATCCTCCCAGACCGGCAGAACGCCCGTGGTGGTCACCGATGAGATGGTCAGCAATATGCGGCCCGGCTCCGTGATCATCGACGTCAGCATCGACCGCGGCGGCTGCTTCGAGACCTCGAGGATCACGACGCATGAGCATCCCGTCTTTAGTAAATACGGCGTTATCCATTACTGTGTTCCCAATATTCCCTCCGGGTTTGCCCGGACGGCCTCCCATGCGATCAGCAATGTGCTGATGCCGTTGTTGCTGGAGGCGGGCGAAGAAGGGGGGTTCGAGAACCTGGTCTGGCATAAGATCCATCTGCGCAGCGGCATCTATCTCTTCAAGGGGGCGCTGACGAATTTCCATCTGAGCCAGCGGTTCGATCTGAAGTATACGGATCTGAACCTGCTCATTGCGAGTCAGCGATAGGCCTCGCTTACACCAGGGCCTGGACTTCCTGCACAGGTGTTTCTCCCCGCAGAAAGCTGACAAAAGCCAGCAGCAGCTTGCCGGGCTGTGAGTGAGAGTAACCGTCCGAATAAGTGTAAAATTCCTGGATCTGGCCTGTCGTCAACAGGTCTCTTTTCTCGTCTTTGCCGTACTGATCGAGATAATCGCGGATAAAGGCCTTGAGGGGCCCGGGATCATTCTTTAGAAATAGAAAGTAGGCCCTTAGATAGGCTGCGGTGGCGGGTCGATTTTTCTGAAACTGCCGTTCATATTCGTTGAATAAAAGTTCGAAATCGGTTATCTTCTTTGTGAAGAGGTATATTTCAGCCAAATTCTCATACAAAAATAGTAAATTTTTTGCTGTTTTCGGGATCGATCTGATCACGGCGATGGCCTCATTGTACTCGCCTTTTTTCCCATGAGATAAAGCCTTATAGGTCAACAGGTATTCGTCGTTGGGCTCCAGCTTTAACGCCTTGTTCGTCAATTCGAGCAGCGTATCGTAGTCGATCTTTTCCTTGCGGCTCTGGAATTGGATCTCGAATTTCAGCCGCTGTATCTCGATCTGGGTCTCTTGCAGCTGGTTTTGATCCTTTACTTTTTCGAGCCCCGATTGGAGCTTGTCGGTCAATTCGTCGAATGAGCGTTGTTTTCTTGCAAGGTCGGACTTGAAATCCCTGAAATTCTTTTCCAGGTCGTCTTTTAGCGTCCGTAGCTTGTCCAGCTCATCCTGGTGGGCTTTCCTGATCTCGGCAATATTCTTGAAGCCGATGTAACCGAGGAGGGCGCCGATGGCGGTGATGAGGGCCAGGCCTACCGAAATGAAGTAGTTGATGCTGGTAATGCTGGAGCTGTACCCGTCTTTCAGGGCCGCGGTCTCCCGCTCGTAGGGCAGGGTTTGCAGCTTTTCGATCTTGGCGTTCAGGTCGTCCAATTGCTTTTTGGAGACCGTGATGCTATCGTTGGCAAGGAGGCTTTGAGAAAGGGAAAAGAAGGTGACGAAAAGAAAAAGAGTCCTTTTCATAGATGGAGGTTCTTGTGGGGAAAAGGTACATTTTTTTACTTCCAATCCAAAATCCGCAGCTTTTCCTCGCAAAAATCATATTCCTGTACATCATTGCTGCTGACGACCAGCAGGCGGTTCGATGCGTATTCGGTGATCAGCTGGCGGTAGAGGGCGATACCATCCGCATCGAGATTGGTGCAGGGTTCGTCGAGGAGGAGGACGGGTGTGTCGGAGAAGAGGGCCTGCGCGAGGCGGACGCGTTGTTTCATGCCAGAGGAGTAATAACGGATCTGCCTGTGGGCGGCCGTGGCGAGGCCTAGCTTTTCGATGATGGCGGGGACGGGGAGAATGAGGGGTTTGAAGGCGCCGTGAAATTGCAGGAATTCGGTGACGGTCATTTCCTCAACCACTTCGAGATAAGGGGCGCAGAAGGAAAGGCGCTTGTAGGCCTGGTCGGGGGCGATGATGGCGCTGCCTTCATAATGGATGTCCCCTTCGCTGATGGCGATGGCGCCGGCGATGGCCTGTAATAAAGTGGATTTGCCGGACCCATTGGGGCCGATGATGGCGTAGCTGTGAGCGGGGGAAAAATTGTACTGGAGATGACGAAAGATCCAGTCGCGGTTGAACCGTTTGCCGGCATCAATCAGCGTAATCTTCATCAAAGCTCGATTTGCTGTAGCGTTTGATAATACCGCGGCCGCTCTCCCGGATAAAGGCGACGATCTCGTCGCGTTCGTCGCTGGCGGGGAACTCCTCCTCGAGATATTCGAGCGCCTGGCTGGTATTCATGCCTTTATTGTAGATCACCCGGTAGATATCGAGGATATGGTTGATCTTGTCGATCGTGAAGCCGCGGCGTTTGAGGCCGACGGAGTTGACGCCGGAATAGCTTAAGGGCAGCCGGGCCGCCTTGATATAGGGGGGAATATCCTTGCCGACGAGGGAGCCGCCACCGATGAAGACGTGGGAGCCGACCTTTACGAACTGGTGGATCGCGCACATTCCGCCAAGGATGACCCAGTCACCGAGGACCACATGGCCTGCCACCTGGGAGTTATTGCTGAGGATACAATTGTCGCCAATGATACAATCGTGGGCAATATGGCTATAGGCCAGGATCATACAGTTGCGGCCTACCTTGGTCGTCCAGCGATCGCGGGTACCCCGATGGATCGTGACGAACTCGCGAATGGTCGTATTGTCGCCTATTTGAACGGAAGTCTCTTCGCCATCGAACTTAAGATCCTGAGGATCAGCGGATACCACAGCTCCGGGGAATATCTTGCAATTCTTTCCGATCCTTGCACCCTCCATAATCGTGACATTGCTGCCGATCCAGGTCCCTGCTCCTATTTCAACATTCTTATGGATCATCGTGAAGGGGTCCACTCTTACATCCGGCGCCAGGCGGGCATCCGGGTGAATGGAGGTGAGAGAATGGATCATTCGACGATCAATTGATTGATTTTCAGTTTCTTGGATCATTATGGTTTCTTCCTTGCGGATTGCTGATTTCTTCATAGAAAAATGCTGAGAAGCCCAGGCATCTCACAAAAATAAACTTATTTGCCACAAATACCCGAAATAAACTTCTGTTCACTACCCCTTAACGACCTGTTGTAAGCGGCAAATTGCCTCAAGCGCAAGTTTTAACTCCGTTTTACGAGTTGCGCCATCAGGTCGGCTTCTGTAGCAATTTTGTTGCCAACATATACAGTCCCGCGCATCTCACAGATGCCCCTTCGTATGGGATTCAGCAGTTCCATTTTCAG
>Ga0310811_10002348_pt1 | contig 23652 bp, 21 predicted proteins | sample YCmetagenome_FD_207642 | JGI IMG/M metagenome (GOLD analysis project Ga0310811, IMG submission 207642) | Soil microbial communities from experimental microcosm in Duke University, North Carolina, United States - YC | ecosystem: Engineered > Artificial ecosystem > Soil microcosm > Unclassified ... | reverse complement strand
CGACGGCCGCTTTTCTCTGACGGTGGAGCATGCATAATCCGCAATTGAACAAGAACGGGGAGCTGCAGCATCTGCTCACCATCGAAGGGCTGCCAAAAGCCAACATCACGCATATCCTCGACACCGCGTCTTCCTTCGTCAGCATCGGCGACCGCGAAGTGAAGAAGGTGCCGCTGATGCGCGGCAAGAGCGTGTTCAATCTGTTCTTCGAAAACTCGACCCGCACCCGCACCACTTTCGAGATCGCGGCCAAGCGGCTGTCGGCCGACGTCATCAATCTGAACATTGCGGCCTCGAGTTCGAGCAAGGGCGAATCGCTGCTCGATACGATCGACAACCTGTCGGCCATGCATGCGGATATGTTCGTGGTGCGCCATGCGCAATCCGGCGCGCCTTACCTGATCGCCAAGCACCTGACCGACACCAAGCAGTCGCACGTTCACGTGGTCAATGCCGGCGACGGCCGCCATGCGCATCCGACGCAGGGCTTGCTCGACATGTACACGATCCGCCATTACAAGAAGGATTTCAGCAACCTGACCGTTGCCATCGTCGGCGACATCCTGCATAGCCGCGTCGCGCGTTCGGACATTCACGCGCTGACCACCCTCGGCGTGCCGGAAGTGCGCGCGATCGGTCCGCGCACGCTGATGCCGAGCGGGCTGGAGCAGATGGGCGTACGTGTGTTCACCGACATCAACAAGGGCCTGAAGGATGTCGACGTCATCATCATGCTGCGCCTGCAGAACGAGCGCATGAGCGGCGCGTTGCTGCCTTCCGCGCAGGAATTCTTCAAGAGCTACGGCCTGACCAACGAGCGGCTTGCGCTGGCAAAGCCGGACGCAATCGTCATGCATCCGGGGCCGATGAATCGCGGCGTCGAGATCGATTCTGCCGTAGCAGATGGCGCGCAGGCCGTGATCCTGCCGCAGGTGACCTTCGGCATCGCCGTGCGCATGGCGGTGATGAGTATTCTGGCGGGAAACTAAAACAAGATGAACATCCACATCAAGAACGGCCGCGTGATCGATCCGGCCAACGGCGTCGATGCGAAGCAGGACGTCCATATCGTCAACGGGAAAATCGCGAGCCTCGGCATGGCGCCGGACGGCTTCCATGCCGACAAGACCATCGATGCAAGCGGCCTGATCGTCGCACCGGGCCTGGTCGACTTGAGCGCGCGTCTGCGCGAGCCGGGGTATGAATACAAGGCCACGCTCGAATCGGAGATGCAGGCAGCGGTGCAAGGCGGCGTGACCAGCCTGGTCTGTCCGCCGGATACCGATCCTGCGCTGGATGAACCCGGTTTGGTGGAAATGCTGAAGCACCGCGCGCGCTTGCTGAATCAGGCCAACGTCTATCCGCTCGGCGCATTGACCGTCGGCCTGAAAGGCGAAGCGCTGACCGAAATGGCGGAACTGACCGACGCGGGCTGCATCGCTTTCTCACAGGCAGACCATCCGATTCTCGATACCACGGTGCTGCTGCGCGCGATGCAGTATGCGCAAACCTTCGGTTTCAGCGTCTGGCTGCGTCCGCAAGATCCGCACATCGGCCGCAGCGGCGTTGCACACAGCGGTCCTGTTGCATCGCGGCTCGGTTTGCCTGGCGTCTCGCCGATGTCGGAAACACTGGCGTTGTACACCATTCTCGAACTTGTGCGCGCTACCGGTGCACGCGTGCATCTGTGCCGCCTGTCGAGCGCAGCCGGCATCGAACTGGTACGTGCGGCGAAGAAGGAAGGCTTGCCGGTCACCTGCGACGTAGGCGCGCATCATGTCCACCTGACGGAAGTCGACATCGGCTTCTTCGATTCCAATGCACGTCTGACGCCGCCGCTGCGCGGCCAGCGCGACCGCGATGCGATCCGGCTGGCACTACTGGATGGCACCATCGATGCCATCTGCTCGGATCACACACCGGTGGACGACGATGAAAAGATGCTGCCCTTCGGCGAGGCATCGGCCGGTGCCACCGGCCTCGAGCTGCTGCTGTCGCTCGCGCTGAAATGGACCGACGATTCGAAGAAGGAAGTCGACCTGCCGCGCGCGCTGGCGAAGATTACTTCCGAGCCGGCCCGCATCGCCGGTCTGCCGGGCGGCCAACTGGCTGTCGGCAGTGCCGCCGATGTGATCGTGTTCGACCCCACCGCGCGCTGGACCGTAGCGACCGGCGCACTGGCGAGCCAAGGCAAGCACACGCCTTTCCTCGGCTATGAATTGAGCGGTCAGGTGAAGACCACGATCGTTGCAGGGCACGTTGCGTTCGAGCGCTGACATCGGGACGCACGCTGCGCCGTCTGCGTCGCAGGCGGGAAAAATGCGAATCGCGCTGCGCTTTGCGCGGGTGGTCCTGCACCTGGTACGCGGCCTGGCAATCAGTGCCTTTCTCTTTCCATTGACGAGCGCCGCTTATCGCGAACGGTGCATCCGCACATGGTCGGCGCAACTGCTCGCCATTTTGCGTGTGCAGCTGCAGCCTGCGCCAGAGGGCATGCAACTGCCGGCTCGGGCCGCACTGATCGTTGCCAATCATATTTCTTGGCTCGACATCTTCGTGATCAACGCGTTGAAGCCTTGCCGGTTCGTCGCCAAGGCGGACATTCGACATTGGCCGGTGCTGGGCTGGCTGTGCGCGAAGGCCGGCACTATCTTCATCGCACGTGGCAGGCAGCGTGAAGTGCGCCGGGTGTATCAAGGATTGGTGACGGCGCTGCAGGCGGGCGAACGCATCGCATTTTTTCCGGAAGGGACAACTGCGGCGCAAGGCACATTGCTGCCTTTTCACGCCAACCTGTTCGAAGCGGCGATTGAAGCACAGGTACCGGTGCAGCCCTGTGCCTTGCGTTATCTGGATGGCGAGGGGCAGCTGCATCGCGCTGCCGACTTCATTGGCGATACCAGCTTCGTCGACAGCTTGCTGCTGATCCTGCGCAGCAGCCCGATGCGTGCGGAAATCGTGCCTTTGCCACTGATTGCTTCGGAGGGGGCGCACCGTCGCGATCTGTCTGCTTACGCACGTGCTGCAATTGCCGCAGCGCTGATGCTGCCGGCCGATGCTAATTCAACGACGGTTCCTGCTGCTGCGGACAATTGACTTGCACGATACCGTGCGTTTCCAGATTGACCGCGGTCAGCTGCCCGCCCCAGATGCAGCCGGTATCGAGCGCCACCAGTTTCGGCAACACGATCAGGCCAAGCGTAGACCAGTGGCCGAAGACGACGGGCGTATCAACCGTTTGCCGGCTCGGAATGCTGAACCAAGGCATCAATCCGTCCGCCGCGCTGGCCTCGATCGATCCTTCCTTGGATTTGAAATCCATCGTGCCATCCGCAGTGCAGTAGCGGACGCGGGTCAGCGCGTTGACGATGCAGCGCAGCCGGTCCGCACCCTGAAGATCGTCGTGCCAGCGCGCCGGCTCGTTGCCATACATCTGGCGCAGGAATTCGACCCAATCGTCGCCCTGCAGTGCGGTTTCCACTTCACGTGCCAGCGCCAGTGTCTGGTCTACGTTCCATTGAGGCAATACGCCGGCATGCACTAGCAGGTGTTCGTGTTCAAAAAGGGCGAGGGGCTGGTGGCGCAGCCAGGTCAGCAATTCGTCCCGGTCTTCCGCCGCCAGGATATCGTCCATCGTGTCGGAACGGTGCGGCTTGCGCAGGCCCGCAGCAACCGCGAGCAAATTCAGATCGTGATTGCCGAGTACGATTCGCGCACCCATATGGCGCACGCGCCGCAGCGTCTCGAGCGATTTCGGGCCGCGGTTGACGATGTCGCCCACGATGATGAATTTCGCGTCTGGACTCAACGCGTTGATTTTGGCCAGCAGTGCCGAGAATTGATCGTGGCAACCTTGCAGATCGCCGATGGCGTATGTCGTCATGGTGAAAAATCAGTAAATGCGCATGTCATCGAATCGTCAACATCCGTTGACCTCTTGCGGCAGCATGGATTAGCGATTCTAATGTGAAAAAAATAATCCATTGCAATTGAATTCTTGAAACTTGGCGCAAGCAGACCGGTCGAACCGGCACGATCCAGTATTGTTTTGTCATCGCCGCCCGCTCATTCCCGCATTCCAGCAACGCTGGTCGAAGTTGTCGACCGGTTGCGCTGCGTGAATCGGTCGATGGTGAAAGGGATGCATAATGCGACCGGCACGACGCCGGCCAACATCGCCGGAATCCGGCCAACCACTTTTCGATAAGCCATGTCCACACTTTCTCCCAGCATTTTCAAAGCATATGACATCCGCGGCGTCATCGGTTCGACGCTGGACGCCAGCGTCGCGCGCGACATCGGTCGCGCTTTTGGCAGCGCCGTGCGTGCAAAGAACGAAAGCGTCGTCGTTATCGGCCGTGACGGCCGCCTGTCCGGTCCCGAACTTGCCGCCGCACTGGCGGAGGGCTTGCAGTCGACCGGCGTCGATGTGATCGATCTCGGCGTGGTGGCAACTCCCATGCTGTATTTCGCTACGCATGTGCTGGACGCGAATTCCGGCATCATGGTGACCGGTAGCCACAATCCGCCGGACTACAACGGCTTCAAGATGGTATTGGCCGGCGAAGCGATCTACGGCGACACGATCCAGTCGCTGTACAAGACCATCGTCGACAACAAGTTCAGCGCGGGCGAGGGCAGCTATCGCACCTACGATATCGCAGACGAATACCTTCAGCGCATCGCCGGCGATGCCAAGCTCGCACGCCCGATGAAAATTGCAGTCGATTGCGGCAACGGCGTCGCAGGCGCCTTTGCCGGAAAGCTGTATCGCGCACTCGGTTGCGAAGTGATCGAACTCTTCTGCGAGGTCGACGGCAATTTCCCGAATCACCATCCTGATCCAGCTCATCCGGAAAACCTGCAGGACCTGATCAAGTGCCTGCAGCAGACCGATGCGGAGATCGGCCTCGCCTTCGACGGCGACGGCGATCGTCTCGGCGTGGTGACCAAGGACGGCCAGATCATTTATCCGGACCGTCAGTTGATGCTGTTTGCGAAGGATGTGCTGACGCGCCATCCGGGCGAACAGATTCTGTACGACGTGAAGTGCACGCGCCACCTCGCGCCGTGGGTCGAGCAGAGCGGCGGCAAGGCGCTGATGTGGAAGACCGGCCATTCGCTGGTGAAGGCGAAGATGCGCGAGACCGGCGCGCCGCTGGGTGGCGAGATGAGCGGCCATATCTTCTTCAAGGATCGCTGGTACGGTTTCGACGACGGCATGTATGCCGGCGCGCGCCTGCTCGAATTGCTGAGCCGCGAGAAGGATCCATCGGCGGTGCTGAACGCATTGCCGCAATCGGCCAGCACGCCGGAGCTGCAATTGAAACTGGCCGAGGGCGAGAGCTTCCGCCTGATCGACCGTCTGCAGAAAGAGGCGAAGTTTCCAGGCGCGGACCAGGTGATCACGATCGATGGCTTGCGCGTCGAGTATCCGGACGGCTTCGGCCTCGCACGTTCGTCGAACACGACGCCGGTCATCGTGATGCGTTTCGAAGCCGAGTCGCAGCCGGCGCTGAACCGCATCCAGGCCGAATTCAAGCGTGTGATCACCGACGTCAAGCCGGACGCCGCGCTGCCGTACTAAGTTGCGAAGTCGGCGATCGGCATGATGCCGGTCGCCCTATACATCCACATCGTCCACATTGCGCCACATCGGCCGGCCGAACCGGCATAATACGGCCGATGCATTTCTCTTCCTTTTCTCCTTTCTTTGACGCCGCCAAAGCGCGCGGTGCGCCGGCATGCGTCTGATCTATTCGTTCGCGTGGTGGTGCGCATTGCCTGTGGTGCTGCTGCGCCTGTTCCTGCGCGGCCGGCGCGAGCCCGGTTATCGTGAACATATTGCAGAACGTTTGGGGTTTTATCCAAAGACTGCCGATGTGTTGGCTCCGATGCTGTGGGTACATGCCGTTTCGGTCGGTGAAACGCGTGCGGCGCAGCCGCTGATCGAGGCATTGCTGCAGGACTACCCGACGCACGCAATCCTGCTCACGCACATGACTCCGACTGGTCGTGCCACTGGCCGCGAACTGTTCGGCAGACATCCGCGCGTGCTGCAAGCCTATCTGCCTTATGACACCGGCTGGATGGTGGCGCGCTTTCTGCGCCACTTCAAGCCGCGACTGTGCGTGCTGATGGAAACCGAGGTATGGCCAAACGTGATGGCGCAGTGCACGCGTTACCGGCTGCCTGTGGCACTGGTCAATGCGCGGCTGTCCGTGCGTTCGCTGGCGAAGGCACAGCGCCTGCCCTCGCTGTTCACACGCGCTGCCTCCGCGATCAATTGCGTCGCGGCGCAGACCGAAGGTGATGCCGAACGCATACGCGTGCTGGGTGCGAGCGACGTGCATGTGACCGGCAGCATGAAATTCGACGTTGTTCCACCTGAAGAGATGCTGCAGCGCGGCGCCGAACTGCGGCATCGTCTTGGCGAAAGAAGGGTGCTGCTGTGCGCGAACACGCGCGACGGCGAAGAAGCGCTGATCCTCGATGCCTTACGGACCCTGCCGCAACGGAATTTTCTCCTGATGATTGTGCCGCGCCATCCGCAGCGTTTCGATGAAGTGGAGGCGTTGATTCGTTCGCATGGGTTGCATTGCGTGCGCCGTTCCATGTTGACCGGCGAGCAGCTTGATGCGGGCGTGGATGCCATACTCGGCGATTCGATGGGGGAAATGTTCGCCTATTACGCGGCTTGCGATGTCGCCTTCGTCGGAGGCAATTTACTGCCGCTGGGCGGACACAACCTGATCGAGGCGTGTGCTGTCGGCAAGCCGGTTTTGATCGGCCCGCACACTTTCAATTTCGCCGATGCCGCGGACAATGCGATCGGCGCGGGCGCCGCAATGCGTGTGGCGGATGCGGCCGATTTGTTGCGGCAGGCCCGTATCCTTTTGGACGACGATGCACGCAGAGAAAAAATGGGTCTTCGTGCACGCAGCTTTGCAGCGGCGCATCGCGGTGCCACGCAGCGTACGATGGCCTTGCTTAGACCTTTGATTCGATAACGCCTTCCGACGTGTTACCAGCATAAAAAAACGCCGACCACAGGGCCGGCGTTCAAGCTACCACTCCTCGAGAGATCGGTGACGCTGCGATCCGCAATCGATTGTCATTAATCGCGATAAGGATTGCGCGGATGATGATCGAAGCGATCAGGCACGCCGTCACGATCGCGATCGTGCCAGCGATGATGATGATGCGGACGGCGTACGTAATAGACAGGTTCTGGCGCATAGACCGGACGCGGCGCGACGTACACAGGGCGCGGCTGCACGTACACCGGCTGCGGCGCGACATACAGCGGAGCCGGCACGCCGAGATTCACATCGACGTCGACGCGTGCCATTGCCGGCGCGGCGGCAAGCATCATGCTGGTGCCCGCGATGAGCGCGGCGGAAAGGGCGAGGATTTTTTTCATGGTGGTCTCCTTGTTCGGTATGGTTATTAAATACCGCAGGAGTCCGGATGAACAGCGTAAAACCGGTAAGCTTTGTTACGACTTGTATCCAGCGCTACCGTGCCGGGGTGGCCGGGCATGTTTCCGCCGTCCACTGACCGCTGGTTTGCGCCTTGTCGTCGACCGGCAGACCGCGCACCAGCCCCTTGAATGTCGTGACGCCGGAAAAACTTTCCGGCGAATTGAGCGTGGCTTCGGCACGGCCTTGGCCTTGCACGTCCGTACCGTTGCACACAATATCGGCACTGAAACGATCGCCGTTGCGCACCGCGTTGCGTGCTTCACAGCCCGATTCGGTGTTGTAGAACGAGGGCGGGATCGGTTGCGCTGCCATCTCGGGCGTGATGCAGACATCCGATTCGGCTTCGCCATTGCGAATGGTCGGCACCGTGAATCCGTATTGACGTGCCAGATCGCTCAATCCCTGCATTTGCTGCGGTGGAATCTGCTGCGCCAGTGCGAGAAGGTTAGAGCTGGCACGCATATGCCAAAGGCCGGGACGAAGACCGGTATCGGCAGAACGACCAAGGGCAGGCATCAGGAACAACGCGAGAAAGGCAAGGCGTTTTTGCATGGCATGTCGCAATCAAGGATGATGCTTCTGAGTCCTGCGGCGAGGCGGAGGTTCCGCGTTTTTGCATTAACGAAAAAGAACGGGAGCCGCGGCTCCCATTCTAGTTGCGGCGCGGAAGCAGCGCTGCGCTATTTCGTACTCGCCACGGGCACCGTGGTTTCGACCAATCCGCCACCCAGCGCGGCATACAGATCGACGGCATTGGTCAGACGCAGCAGGCGGGCCTGCACGGTATCAAGCTCGGCGGAAAACAGGTCTTGCTGCGCCTGCAGCATCTCGAGCGAACTCGCGATGCCGTTCTTGTAGCGCGCGTCGGTCAGCTTCAGGCGCTCGGCTTGTGCCGTCTGTACCGATTCCTGCGCCTTGATCTGTTCATCCAGCAAACCGCGCGCAACCAGCGCATCGGCCACTTCCCGGAACGCCGTCTGGATCGCCTTTTCGTAGTTCGCGATCTCGATCTTCTTGCGGACGTTGGCAACGGACAGATTTGCCACGTTGGCTCCTGCGGCAAAGATCGGTAGCACCATCTGCGGCGCGAAGGACCATGCACGGGAACCGGTATCGAACAGACCGGACAACTGGCTGCTTGCGGTACCGATGCCTGCAGTCAGCGAAATCTGCGGGAAGAAGGCAGCGCGTGCAGCGCCGATGTTCGCATTCGCCGCAAGCAGGCTTTGTTCGGCACTGCGGATATCGGGCCGCTGTGTCAGCAGATCGGATGGCAGGCCGGGTGGAATGTCGGCCACAATCTGCTGATCGGATAACGGTTGTGGCGGCGGCAGATCGTCCGGTAAAGGCTGACCGACCAGCAGCGTCAATGCGTTCCACGCCTGCGCACGCTGACGCGCCAGCGCCAACTGCGATACCCGTGCCGTCTGCAGCAGCACTTCGTCCTGACGCAGATCGAGTGCAGAGGAAGCGCCTACCTCAAAGCGCTGCTTCGACAAAGCATAGCCTTCGCTGCGGCTCTTGTAGGTGTTCTCGGCCAGCGCCAGCTGTTCGGCATAGGCGCGTTCTGCCAGATAGGCTTTCGCCACCTGGGCGATCAGGCTGATCTGCGCGGAACGCTGCGCTTCCTCGGTGGCGAAATAGCTGGCCAGCGCTGCATTGCTGAGGCTGCGCACGCGGCCGAAGAAGTCGAGTTCGAAAGCAGCCAGGCTGAGACCGACCTGGTAATTGCTGCTCACCACGCTGGTACCTGTCGGCGAGATGGAAGCCGGCGTGCGGCCGCGCGTGCCGGTTGCCACCGCATCGAGATGCGGTAACAGATCGGCCGACTGGATGTTGTACAAGCCGCGCGCCTCTTCCATGCGCAGTGCTGCCACACGCAAGTCGCGGTTGTTGTTCAGCGCGAGGCCGATCAGTGCCTGCAGACGCTGGTCAGGGAAAAAGTTGCGCCAGCCGATATCGGCGGCGTGCAGTGCTTTGCCGTCCTGCTTCCCCTCTTCCTGCGTCGGGTAGCTGGCCGCTACCGGCGCATCGGGCCGCACGTATTTCGGCGCCAGAGAGCATCCGCTCAACACGCCTGCCAGCAGCAGGCTGATTGTCATCGTTTTCATCATAGTGCTTCATCCTCATCGCGCGGTTTGCGCGCGGCATACATGCGGCGTTGACGTTCGGTTCCCTTGAAGATGCGGCGCACCACCACGAAGAAGATCGGCACCAGGAACACGGCCAGCACCGTGGCGGTGATCATGCCGCCCATCACACCGGTGCCGATCGCACGCTGGCTGGCGGAGCCGGCGCCGTGCGCAATCACCAGCGGCAGCACGCCGAGGATGAAGGCCATCGATGTCATGATGATCGGGCGGAAACGCAGATGCACGGCTTCCAGCGTTGCTTCAATCACGTCCTTGCCTTGCGCCTGCAGATCCTTCGCGAACTCGATGATCAGAATCGCGTTCTTTGCCGACAGACCTACCACTGCGATCATGCCGACCTTGAAGTACACGTCGTTCGGCATGCCGCGCAAGGTCACGCCGAGCAGCGCGCCGAGGATACCGAGCGGCACCACCAGCATCACGGCGAGCGGAATCGAGGTGCTTTCATACAGCGCGGCCAGCACCAGGAACACCGCGATCAGCGACAGCGTGTACAGCGCAGGCGCCTGCGAACCGGAAGTTTTTTCTTCCAGCGATTGGCCGGTCCATTCGAAACCGAAGCCCGGTGGCAGCTTGCTCATGAACGACTCCATCTCCTTCATTGCCTCGCCGGTACTGCGGCCGGGTGCGGCGCCACCGGAGATCTTGACGGCCGGATAGCCGTTGTAGCGGATCAACTGCACGGGGCCGGTGATCCACTTCGAAGTCATGAACGACGAGAACGGAACCATGGTGCCGTCCGTGCTGCGCGCATACAGTCGCGTGAGATCTTCCGGCTGCAGGCGGCGTGGCGCGTCGGCCTGCACGATCACACGCTGCTGACGTCCCTGATTCGGGAAATCGTTGACGTAGGCTGAACCGAGCGCGGTCGAGAGCACGCTATTGATGGTGTCGAACGGCACACCGAGCGAATTCGCCTTGTCGCGGTCGATGTCGAGCTGCAGCTGCGGCGCATCTTCCAGACCTTCGGGACGCACGCCGGCGAGCACCTTGCTCTGTCCCGCCATGCCGAGCAGCTGGTTGCGCGCGGCGATCAGCGCATCGTGGCCAAGACCTGCGCGGTCCTGCAGGCGGAAGGTGAAGCCGGTCGCATTGCCGAGTTCAGGAATCGGCGGCGGATTCAGCGGGAACACGATCGCATCCTTGATCTGGGAGAATGCACCGAACGCCTGTCCCGCTACTGCGTCGGCGGATTGATCGGCACTGCGCTCGCTCCAGTCCTTCAGCGGCGTGAAGACCAAACCGGCATTCTGACCATTGCCCGAGAAACTGAAGCCGGCGATCGACACCACGTGTTCGACAGCAGGCTGTTTCAGATAATAATTCTCGATGGTTTTCAGCACTTCCAGCGTGCGGCCGGTAGAAGCGCCTGGCGGCAGCTGCACGTTGGTCACGATGTAGCCCTGATCTTCATTCGGCAGGAAGGACGCAGGCAGACGGACATAGAGCAAGCCGACGCAGGCCACGATCACCGCATAGATGATCATGTAGCGCCCGGCCTTGGTCAGCATGCGGCCGATCAGGCTCTGGTAGCTGTTTGCCGTCCGGTGGAATCCGCGATTGAACCAGCCGAAGAAGCCGCGTTTTTCGTGATGGTGGCCTGCCTCGACCGGTTTCAGGATGGTCGCGCACAGCGCCGGCGTTAGCGTAAAGGCCATCAGCACCGAGAACACCATCGACGACACCATCGACAGCGAGAACTGGCGATAGATTGCGCCGACCGCGCCACCGAAAAATGCCATCGGGATGAACACAGCGATCAGCACCAGCGTGATGCCGATCAGCGCGCCCGTGATCTGTCCCATCGCCTTGCGCGTCGCATCGCGCGGCGACAAGCCTTCCTCGCTCATGATGCGTTCGACGTTTTCGACCACCACGATCGCATCGTCGACCAGAATACCGATCGCCAGCACCATGCCGAACATGGTCAGCACGTTGATCGAGAAACCGAACACGAACATCGCGGCGAAGGTACCCATCAGCGCAACCGGCACGACGATGGTCGGGATCAGCGTGTAGCGGATGTTCTGCAGGAACAGCAGCATCACCAGGAACACCAGCGCAATCGCTTCCAGCAGCGTCTTGACCACTTCCTCGATCGAGATCTTGACGAACTTGGACGTGTCATACGGGATCGTGTACTTCACGCCGGCGGGGAAGTACTTGGACAGCTCTTCCATTTTCTTGTGCACGGCAGTGGCGGTGCCGAGTGCATTCGCCGTCGGCGACAGTTGCACGCCGATGAACGAAGTCGGTGCGCCGTCCAGACGACCGGACGTCGCATAGGTCTGACCGCCGACCTCGACGCGTGCCACGTCGCGCAGGCGCACGGTGGAACCGTTCTTGTTGGCGCGCAGGATGATGTTGCCGAACTGTTCGGGCGAGGTTAGCTGGCCGTTGACCACCACGGTCGCGCTGATCTGCTGCGTGTCCGGCGCGGGCAGGTCGCCCAGCGTGCCGCCGGCAACCAGCGCGTTCTGCGACGCAATTGCGGCGCTCACATCGGCCGGCGTCAGGTTCAGGCCGACCAGCTTGTTCGGATCGATCCAGATCCGCATCGCGCGTTCGGTACCGAACAACTGCGCCTGGCCGACGCCTGGGACGCGCTTGATTTCGTTCAGCACGTTGCGCGACAGGTAATCGCCGAGCGCGACTGGATCGAGGCGACCATCGGTGGAGGACAAGCCGATGAACAGCAGGAAGTTGCTGCGCGACTTGGTCACGATCAAGCCCTGTTGCGTAACGGCCGCGGGCAGACGCGCTTCGACGCGCTTCAGGCGGTTCTGCACGTCGACCGCAGCAAGGTCGGCATTCGTTTCCGGTGTGAAGGTCACCGTGATCTGCACTGCGCCGTTGGCCTGGCTCTGCGATTCGATGTACTGCAGGCCGTCTGCACCGTTCATTTCCTGCTCGATGATGCTCGTTACGCTGTCGTCCAGCGTCTGTGCCGTCGCACCTGGATAGTTGGCGGTAATGACGATGGTCGGCGGGGCGATGCTCGGATACTGCGCGACCGGCAGGCCGGTGATCGCGAGTGCGCCGGCCAGCAGGATGAAGATGGCCAGCACCCAGGCGAAGACCGGGCGGTCGATAAAGAATTTACCCATTGCGGTGCTCCCTTACTTCGACTGTGCCTGACCTGCGGCTTTTGCAGGCGCTGCAGGTGGGGCGGATGCGGCCGGCGTGGATGGTGCGGCGGTTTGTTGTCCAGCCGCTTGTGGCCCAGCTTTCTGCCAGGGGACCGGCTTCACGGTCGCGCCCGGCTGCACTTTCTGCAAGCCTTCGACGATTACCTGGTCGCCATCCTTCAGTCCCTTGTTGATGACCCAGGAATTGCCTTCGCTGGTGCCGGTTTCCACCGGCCGCGGCACTACCTTGTTGTTGGCATCGACTACCATCACTGCAGCGCCGTCCGGCGTGCGGGTAATGGCCTGCTGCGGCACCGCGATCGCTTTTTCGTTGACTGCCTGTTCCACCCGCGCGCGCACATACATGCCCGGTAGCAGTGTGTGATCGGGATTCGGGAATTCCGCACGCAACGTGACGGCACCGGAACTCGGGTCAACCGTGACGTCGGAGAACAGCAGCTTGCCTGCACGCTGATACTCACGACCATCTTCCGTCAGCAGCGTGACCTTCACACCGTTCTTGCCGGCGCCTTTCAGGTTGCCGCTGGCGACCGCGCGCTGCAGCTCAAGCAATTCGGTGCTCGATTGCGTGAGATTCACATAGATCGGATCGAGCTGCTGGACGGTGGCTAGCAGCGTCGCTTCGTTTTGGCCGACGAGCGCGCCTTCGGTAACTAGCGCACGGCCGATGCGGCCGGAGATCGGTGACGTCACGGTCGCATAGCCGAGCGACAGGCGCGCGGTTTCGCGTGCGGCCTTGGCTGCAGCGAGATCGGCAGCAGCTTGCTTGGCGGCGGCGACCACATCGTCATATTCCTGCTTGCTGACGGCATTCGTTGCCACCAGTGGCTTGTAACGGCCTTCCTTCAACTGCGTTTGCAGCAGTGTCGCCTCGGCGCGCTGCACTTGCGCATCGGCGCTGTTGTATGCCGCCCTGAACTGTGCCGGATCGATCTGGAACAGCACTTGTCCCGCCTTGACGTCGCTGCCTTCACGGAAATTGCGCTTCAGGATGATGCCCGCCACGCGCGCGCGCACGTCGGCTACCCGCGTGGATTCCAGCCGGCCCGGCAATTCGTTCGTCACGCCGAGCGGTGCCGACTTGATCGTGACCACGGAAACTTCCGGCGGAGGTGGAGCGGATCCTTGCGTTTCCGACTTGCCGCAGCCGGCAATCAATAAGGAAACAAAAAGGACAACACCGGCTTGGGAAAAACGGGAAAGTGAACGCATGGACATCTCGCACAGTGAGGTGGATTACGTCGCCGTGGACGGCGCTTGCATGCAAGATGGGGCGGGCTTCGCCGCATCTGGCATTTTGTTTTGGTGCTTCGGAACTGATCGCGGTATTATACATACATGCTTGAATGTATGTATTGCTTGCAACAAAAGGGGCAGCAGCGTTCAGGAATTATCACAGGAATCGCATTCGATGGCCCGAGCCACCAAGGAAGAAGCACAAGAGACGCGCAATCGCATCATCGATGCGGCTGAGGAAGTCATTTTTTCACGCGGTCTGGCGCAAACCTCGCTCGCCGATGTGGCAGATGCCGCCAAAGTCACGCGCGGGGCGATCTATTGGCATTTCAAGAACAAGGCCGATTTGTTCGAGGCAATCTGCGAGCGCATTCGATTGCCGATGGAAACGCTGATGGAGACGCCGGCTCCGGAGTACGCGCAGGACCCGCTCGGCCATCTGCGCAATGTCTGGATTCATTTGCTGCAGGATGCGGTGAATAACCCGCGCACGCGCAGGGTGCTGGATATTTTATTTTTGAAATGCGAACTGGTCGATCGCGAGGATCCGATCTGGCTTCGCCAGAACGAGTGTCACTTGAATGGGCTCGACACAATGGGGCGCATTCTGGGAGATGCGATCGCCGCCGGCCAGTTGCCGGCCGATCTCGATACCAAGCTGGCCGTGATCACCCTGCATTCGCACATCATCGGTTTGCTGAACAGTTGGCTGTTTTCCCCGACGACGTTCGATTTGGCCAACGTTGCCGAACGATTGATCGATGCATGCCTCGACAGCCTTCGCTATGCGCCTTCGCTACGCATGAAGAAATAGCCCGGCGGCAAGCCGGCGACTCTTGAAAGGAAATCCGGAAAGAAGGGGCGAGGGCGACTGTTAATAGGTCGGCATCGCGTTGTCTACCTGCGTTGCCCAGGCATGGACGCCGCCGGTCAGGTTGACGACCTGGCCGAAGCCATTGTTCTCGAGGAATTGTGCAACGCGCAGGCTGCGCGCGCCGTGATGGCAGATGCAGACGATAGTTGCGTCCTCGTCGATTTCATCCAGCCTGCCGGGAATGGTGCTCATCGGCATCGAGATCGAGCCCTCGATGCGGCATAGCTGGTATTCCCAAGGTTCGCGCACGTCCAGCAGGACGGGTGCCGCGCCGGATTCCTTCGCCAGCAGGGATGCGAGTTCCGGCGCGGTCAGATGTTGCATCGCTTGCTCAGAACTTGAAGTTCGACGGTTCTGGCGCGTTACGCAACGGCTTGATCACCGTTTCAAACAGACCGACCGTGCTGTAATCGACTTCCGAATTGCGGGTGATGATCTGTGCGGTCATCGCCGGCGCCGTGCCGACCACCGCGAACAGGCGGCCACCGATTTTCAGTTGCGACAGAAGCTTTTCGGGAACAGAACCGACGGAACCCGAGAGCACGATCACGTCGTAAGGGGCGTTCGGCTGATTCGGGGCAGTGTAGCCTTGCGCGCCGTCACCGAGCACGACTTCGACGTTGGAGACCCCGTAGCCGGCCAGATTCTTCTGTGCCATTTCCTTCAGTTCCGGTTCGATTTCCACCGTGGTGACATGACGCGCGCGGTGCGCCAGCAGCGCAGCCATGTAGCCGGAGCCAGCACCGATTTCGAGCACGTTTTCGTGCTTCTGCACGGCCAGCTCCTGCATGATGCGCGCTTCGACGCGCGGCGCCAGCATGTACTCACCGTGCGGCAGCGGGATTTCGGTATCGGCAAACGCGAGTGCGCGGTAGGCCGCCGGCACGAAGGCTTCGCGCTTGACCAGCACCAGCAGTTCGAGAACGTCTTGATCGAGCACGTCCCACGGACGAATCTGCTGCTCGATCATGTTGAAACGGGCTTGTTCGATGTTCATTTGTCGACTCGGTAAGACGAATTGGAAAACCGGCATTCTACCAAATGATGAGGCGAAATCGTGCCAAAACCGCGCCGAAACCACACGCAAACCGAGGTTGGGGCGCCGGATGCCGGTAGAATGCGCAAGCTGTCTTTCGCCATTTGCCGCGCATGAATTCTTCCTTATCCTGCCGCTCCGGTTGCGGCGCGTGTTGCATCGCGCCCTCCATCTCGTCGCCGATCCCCGGCATGCCGGATGGCAAGCCGGCTGGCGTGCGCTGCGTGCAGCTGGACGAAGCCAACCGCTGCCGGCTCTTCGGGCAGCCGGAGCGGCCGGCGGTATGCGGCGGCCTGCAGCCGCAGCAGGAAATGTGCGGCGAAACGCAGGCAGACGCTTTGCTGTATCTGAGCCGCCTCGAGGCATTGACGGCCTAAACCTTTCATTGACGATCGATATCCATGCGACGACTTTTCCCCCAACGTGCCGCGCTTGCCTTCGCCATTCTGCTGCTGTCCGCCTGCGCCATCTTCAACGGACCGCGCACGGTGCTGGTGCCGACCGAGCAATTGCAAGCGGCGCTGGACAGGCGCTTCCCGCTCGACATGCGCTATCTCGAATTGTTCGACCTGCATGCCACGCAGCCGAAGCTGCAGCTTGATGCGCAGAGCGGACGCACCATCTTGACGATGGACGTGGTGTTGGCGCCGCCGTTTGTCAAGCGCACCTGGAAAGGCAGCATCACGTTGTCCGGGGTGGTGCGTCCTGACGATGTACAGCGCGCGCTGGTGGTGCGAGAGCCGCGCCTCGACGCGTTCCATATCGACGGCTTCGATCCTGAGATGAGCCGGCAGATCACGCGCTATGGCGGCTTGTTCGCGGAGCAGCTGCTTCAGGATGTGCCGATCGCGCGCTACGACGACGTGCGGCCGCCCTATGCCGGTGCTGATTGGGTGCCAACTAAAATCGAACCCCGCGACGATGGCCTCATGATAAGCTTCGAACCGGTGCGCTAATGCCAGCTTAAGTCGCCGCAGTTAGGATTTTTCCGTCTTCTCGCGGCAGGTGGGAACGATGTCACCCGCAAGGCGTCAGACCTGCGGGTTTTTTATTGCCTGCCATTCCTGCTCATCGCCACTACATATCAAACATCATGGATCTCGTTCTCGCAATCAAAGCCGTCATCATGGGCATCGTCGAAGGCCTGACGGAATTTCTGCCGATTTCTTCGACCGGCCACCTGATTCTGGCCGGCAGCCTGCTCGATTTCGTCGGCCCCAAGGTCAAGGTTTTTGAAATCGCCATCCAGACCGGCGCGATCTTCGCCGTCATTCTCGAATACCGCGCGCGTATCGTTGCGGTATGCAGCGGCCTGCTGACGGAGCGGCGCGCGCAGCGCTTCGCATTGAATATCATCGTCGCCTTTCTGCCGGCGGCGATCCTCGGCGTGATCTTTGCGAAGAAGATCAATGAAAAGCTGTTTGCCCCAGTGCCGGTCGCCATCGCCTTCATCGTCGGCGGCTTCCTGATCCTGTGGATCGAACGGGCAAATCGCCTGGGTCAGCACAAGATCCGGGTGCACTCGGTCGACGACATGACGGTGCTCGATGCATTCAAGGTCGGCTGCGCACAGGCCTTTGCGCTGATTCCCGGAACCAGCCGCTCCGGCGCCAGCATCATCGGCGGCATGTACTTCGGTCTGTCGCGCACTGCGGCAACCGAGTTTTCCTTCTTCCTCGCAATCCCGACACTGCTGGGCGCCACGGTCTACTCGGTCTACAAGGCGCGCGACTTGCTGTCAGTGGCCGATTTGCCGCTGTTCCTGGTTGGCGGCGTGGCGGCTTTCATCTCGGCATTCCTCTGCGTGCGCTGGCTGCTGCGTTACATCAGTACGCACGATTTCACCTTCTTTGCGTACTACCGCATCGTGTTCGGCATTGTTGTCGTGCTGACTGCGCACTACGGCTGGGTGGTCTGGGCCGAATAAGGTGTTGATGGCAATACAGGATCCAGGCGCACGCGCGCTACACGTACTCGAAACGATCTTCGGCTACCCGGCTTTCCGCGGCCAGCAGGCGGAGATCGTCGACGTCGTGACGCGCGGCGGCGACGCGCTGGTCCTGATGCCCACCGGCGGCGGCAAATCGCTGTGCTACCAGATTCCTGCTTTGCTGCGAGATGGTGTCGGCGTCGTCGTCTCGCCACTGATCGCACTGATGCAGGATCAGGTCGATGCGCTGGCCGAAGTCGGCGTGCGCGCCGCTTTCCTGAATTCCACGCAGAGCTTCGACGAAGCGCTGCAGATTGAAAAGCGCCTGCGCAACGGCGATCTCGATTTGCTGTACGTCGCGCCCGAGCGTCTGATGACGCCGCGCTGCATGGCCTTGCTCGAAAGCGCGAAGATTGCGCTGTTCGCGATCGACGAAGCGCATTGCGTATCGCAATGGGGCCACGATTTCCGCCCCGAATATATCCAGTTGTCGGTGCTGCACGAACGCTTTCCCGAGGTGCCGCGCATCGCGCTGACGGCGACGGCGGACCAGCAGACGCGCGAAGAAATCATCCGCCGCTTGCAGCTCGAGAACGCGCGCATGTTCGTCTCCTCGTTCGATCGGCCGAACATCCGCTACCAGATCGTCGAGAAGGCCAATGGCCGGAAGCAGTTGCTCGATTTCATTCGGAGCGAGCATGCCGGCGATGCCGGCGTTGTCTACTGCCTGTCGCGCAAGAAGGTCGAAGAGACGGCGGAATTCCTGAACGAGCATGGCATCAATGCATTGGCGTATCACGCCGGCATGGAGACCGCCGTACGCAGTCGCAACCAGGCGCGTTTCCTGCGCGAGGACGGCATCGTGATGGTGGCGACGATCGCTTTCGGCATGGGCATCGACAAGCCGGACGTGCGCTTTGTCGCGCATCTCGATCTGCCGAAAAGCATCGAGGGCTATTACCAGGAAACCGGCCGCGCCGGCCGCGATGGCCTGCCGGCAAGCGCATGGATGGCTTACGGCTTGCAGGATGTGGTGCAGCAGCGCCGCATGATCGACGAGTCGGAAGCGGATGACAACTTCAAGCGCGTGCAAAGCGCCAAGCTCGACGCGATGCTTGGCCTGTGCGAGACGCTTCATTGCCGGCGCGTGCGTCTGCTCGATTACTTCGGCCAGGCTTCCGCGCCATGCGGCAATTGCGACACGTGCATGAACCCGCCCGGCGCCTACGATGCGACGGTCGATGTGCAGAAACTGCTGTCGGCGATTTACCGCGTCGATCAGCGTTACGGCGCCATGCACGTGCTGGATGTGCTGCGCGGTATCGATTCCGACAAGGTGCGCGAGCGCGGCCATGATCGTCTGTCTGCCTTTGGCGTCGGATCGGATCGCAGCGAAGCCGAATGGCGCGCAATCCTGCGGCAAGTAATTGCGTTGGGCTACGTCAGCGTCGATCACGAAGGTTTCGGGGTGTTGAAGCTGACCGAAACAGCGCGGCCTGTGTTGAAAGGCAGCGAGAGCGTACAGCTACGCGTCTATCAAAAGCCGATCAAGTCGCGGCGCACGGCTGGCAAGCCGAAGGGTTTTGCCGAAGTGGATCTGTCGCCGGCAGAACAAGTGGTTTTCGAGAAGTTGCGCTGGTGGCGCATGGAATCCGCGCGCAAGCACAATGTGCCGGCCTACGTGATCTTCCACGATGCGACGATGCGCGAGATCGCCAAGGTGCAGCCGCAGTCCATGAACGATTTGCGCGGGATCGTAGGGATAGGCGAGAAGAAGCTGGAAACGTATGGCGAGGAAATCGTCGCCCTGCTGGCGGGAGCGCGTGTCGAGTAAGCGAAGGGCAGGCGGTCGGGGCGGAGCGCCTGCCATACGTGACATTGAATGAGTGCGTCAGGAATGGATTTTTTCTTTCCGTGCCAGCATTTCGACGTACTGCCTGATGCGTTTCGCGCGTGTTTCCGCCTTCTTCGCCGTCTGCACTCGCCATAGCACCGCATAGCGATTGGCGCTATCAAGCGTTGCAAAGAAAGCCGCCGCAGCCGGTTCTGCATCGAGCGCCCGTGCAAGGTCTTCCGGCATGGCCATGGTGCGCGCAGAATCGTAGGCATTGGCCCAGCGACCGTCCGCTTTCGCCAGCGCGATTTCCTTCAAACCCGCCGGCTGCATTCGACCTTGTTCGACCAGCGCCTCAGCTTTCAGGCAATTCACCTTTGACCAGATGCTGCGCGGACGCCGCGGCGTAAAGCGCTGGAGCCAGTAATGCTCGTCCAGCGCCTTTTTCTGGCCGTCGATCCAGCCGAAACACAATGCTGTTTCAAGCGCTTCGGCATAGCTCACCGATGCCTGATCGGCGCCTTTCTTTGCGATACGCAGCCACACGCCTTGTGATGTCTCATGGTGCGACTGCAGCCAGCTTTCCCATTCGCGCTGACTGCTGTGATGCTGGATCGCATCGGCGGATGGGGATTTGTTCGCCATTCTTGACCTAACACCGGTTTGCGAAGAGAAGCGCTATCGCTTTTGGAACACCAGATCCCACACGCCGTGTCCCAGTTTCAAACCGCGGTTCTCGAACTTGGTGACGGGGCGGTAATCCGGGCGTGGCGCGTAACCGTCTGCCGTATTCGTCAGTGTCGGTTCGTCGCTCAACACCTGCAGCATCTGCTCTGCATAATCCTGCCAGTCTGTCGCGCAATGCAGGTAGCCGCCGGGCGCAAGGCGCGAAGACAGCAGTTGCACCATTGCCGGCTGGATCAGGCGGCGCTTGTTGTGGCGCGCCTTGTGCCAAGGGTCAGGAAAAAATACATGCACGCCGGCCAGCGTTCCGGGTGCGATCATGTGCGTCAGCACTTCGTAGGCATCGTGCTGAACGATGCGGACGTTGTGCAGTGTTTCCTCGCCGATCAGTTTCAACAGGCTGCCCACGCCTGGCGTATGCACTTCGACACCGATGAAATTCTTGTCCGGCATGCCGGCCGCGATCGTTGCCGTCGTTTCGCCCATGCCGAAGCCGATTTCGAGGATCGTGGGCGCCGTGCGGCCGAAAGCGCGCGGCACATCGAGCAGTGTCTTTTCGTACGGAATCATGTAGCGCGGCCCCAGTTCAGCCAGGGCGCGGCCTTGTGCGGTAGACACGCGGCCGGCGCGCGTAACGAAGCTACGGATGCGCCGTTCGGTCGGGTCGTAGAAATGCGGCTTGTTGGAGCCGTCGTCTGTGGTGTGGTCCGTCATGCTGATGAATCGAAAAAACAGCGCGTGCAGATGCGCAAGTGGGCGCGGCGTGTGGCGCAATGAAAGAAAGCTTGTCTGGCGAAGTGGTATTTTACCTGCTGTGCCGGCGAGGGCGGTGCATGCCAGACGGCGGCGGTGTCGCGCACATATGTTCCCTGGTATGCATCCACTACACTTCGCATCATTTACTAGGAGAACGAATATGACGCAATCGATGGGCCTGTATCGGCGTGCCGGAATGATCGTGCTGATCTTGGCAACCGCCGCGTGTGCGCCGAACGAGCCCCAGCAGACGGCGTCATCTCAGGATGTCGCCGCGTATCCGGAGGCGCACTATCAGCGACTGCAGGAGCAAGGGCGCAAGGTGCTGCACGTGGACGCGAGCCAGTCGCTGGTGGCGATCGAAGTAAGGCGCGCCGGAACATTGGCACGCTTCGGTCACGATCACGTAGTGGCAAGCCGCGACATCAAGGGCGATGTCTCGCCTCAGGAAGGGCGTGCCGATCTGCTGATACGTCTCGATCGGCTAACGGTCGACGAGGCAGGTTTGCGTGCGCAGGCAGGTTTCGATACGCAACCCACGCCAGACGATATTGCCGGTACACGGCATAACATGCTGGCGAAGGTGCTGGAGGCTGATCGCTATCCGTATGCATTGGTGCACATTGAGCGGATAGGCGAGGCCGACACGTTGCGCGTCGCCATCACGCTGCATGGTCAGACGCAGACATATCAGGTGCCGGCCACCATCGAGAGCACGGCCGATCGCATGATGGTCAGCGGGACGATGCATTTCAATCAGAGCGACTTCGGCATCCTGCCCTATTCGGTCTTGAATGGCGCGTTGCGTGTGCAGGACAGACTTGATTTGCGTTTCCGCATCGACGCTCGTACCTAAACGCGTGACAGTCGTTCATCGCCACAGGAGCTGTTGCTGCGTTAAGCCGCACTGTGCTTGCTGCGATACCAATACGGGTTTCGGTGCATCCGCTGTGCGTAGTGACGCAAGTCAAACATAAAAAAAGACACCCGAAGGTGTCTTGAAGAGTCGCATTACTACGACTACGAGGAGCATTTCCTGAGAGGGAAATTAATACTTAGAAGTCGTACGTCATGCCGACCGAGATGGCTTTGAGCGTATTGCCAGCGAAAGAATTTCCACCGCCGTCTTGGTTTCTTGTGGTGATGCCGTGACCGCTGACGCCAATTGCGTAATGTCCGAATTGATCGTTCTTCAATTCCGTTGCAACGGCGTACCACGTCATTCTGTCGCCGTCGAAATGGTGCTTGAATCCGATCGAATACTGGTTAGCTGCATCCGGCAGGGATGAGCCGATCGGAGCTACGCCGTTTATGCTGCTCGGTCCTTCAGGCGGCTCGCCTGGTGTACGGCCCGCATGCGCCCAGCCAAAGTTCACGTCGTCAGCGGCCGTAACCTTCTGCGTCAAAGCCAGCCAGGTGCCGTTACGACTGCGTTCGTCGTAGGCAGACGTAATGGCATCCCGCTTGAATTTCTCGTAAATGAAGTTGGCCGTCGTGTTGGTTGGGAACTTGTACTGAATACCGGCTTTGAGAGCCGATTCATTTCTGATGCCGACGGAACCTGCCGCCGCGCCAGCTTCATCGTCGGTACGGTTCACGTCCTTGTGCAGTTCGTAGGCTGCGGTGAAGTACAGCGGGCCGGCTTCATAACCGACGGAAGTGCTGTATGCCGTACCGAAGGAGCCGTCTGTGCAGTTAGGTCCGCCGACGTTGGAACCCGTGCAATCCGGTTCGCCCAGCGCATAACCGTCATTGTCGACAGAACGATTCTGTCCCGGCGAAACCAGGGCGTTGAAAGACCAGCCTGCCCATTTCGGTGACTCATACCAGACTGAATGGGATAGGCGCGCATCGAATTCTGCACGCGTATCGCCGCCGGTATTGCCCATGATGCTGTTGTAGTCGGCGACGCTGGACGCAAACGGATCCATTCTTGCCGTGGACGACTTGTAAGGCGTGTCGGTTTTACCCAGTTTGACGGCGCCGAACGTCGTGCTTTGCAGACCGATATAGCTGTTACGCGAACCCAGGCCGGTTTTTTGTGCGGTGGTATCCGCAGCCTTGTCGGAGGCCCCCGGTGTCGCGGAGTAGAACACCTCCGTCTCGAATTGGAAGACGCCTTTCAAATCGTCGTTGAGCAGACGATCGCCGCGTACGCCGAAGAACGACAAGTTGCTCGAAACGTCCGTCACGTAGCCGTTGTTTCCTTGTGCGCCCACCGCATGGGCAAGGCCATTGGTTTGATCGTCATACGATACGTCGACATGGCCGTAGATCTGCACTTCGCTCTTGTCGCCGATCTTGAACACCAAGTCCTTGCCCGGCTTCATGCTGAGGCCTGGTGACGAATCGGCCACCTGCTGCTTGACCTGGCTCAGATCGGCCTTGCTGCCGATTTCCGCCTTGAGTGCTTCGATTTCCTGTTGCAATGCCTGGATTCGGGCATCCACATTGGATGCTTGTTGTGCGTAGGCGCTATTGGCGGCAGCCAGTGCAAGCAAACAAGCGGCCGCTAT
>Ga0310811_10002347_pt1 | contig 23654 bp, 16 predicted proteins | sample YCmetagenome_FD_207642 | JGI IMG/M metagenome (GOLD analysis project Ga0310811, IMG submission 207642) | Soil microbial communities from experimental microcosm in Duke University, North Carolina, United States - YC | ecosystem: Engineered > Artificial ecosystem > Soil microcosm > Unclassified ... | reverse complement strand
CAGGACGGGCGATAGACAGTGGCTGCGTCGGCTCTATCCCCGGGCCGCTACTTATGTGCGCTGGTGGCTCGATCACCGACGCGATAGTGAAGGGTGGCTCGTCTACGAGTGTTCATGGGAAAGCGGCCAGGATGTCTCCAGCCGCTTTGGTCCGCAGCAAACTGGCGGCACGATCATTCAGCATGTGCGTCCAGTGGACTTGCAGGCGAGCATGGTGCAGTGTGCCGCTATTTTAGCACAGTGGGCCACACAACTGGCTCAATGGGAAGTCGCAGATTCCGCGCTCGATCTTACTGGCGAAGCTGCCACATGGAGAAAGATCGCCGACGAATTTATCGTCAGGACGCGTCAGATGTGGCAGGATGGCTGGTTCCGTGATTACGATGCGCAGGCGCAAGAGTGGTCCTCCCAGCAGGATACGATGCATCTGGCTCCCATTTTTTGTGGCGCAGCTGGTTGGGGTCATATCGAACAACTGCGTCCCCATCTGGTAAATCCACCGGCACATAGCGGCTGGGCCCCGCTCTCCTGGCCGCCAGTGCTCATGACGCTTGCCGGAGCAGCCGCTGCTGCAAAGATGCCGGTTGAAGCGGCCGAACTGGCGTATCGTTTTGTCGATGCATCGTATCGTAGTACCGATCGTAGAGAATTAGATCCGCATGGTGGCTTGCCCGGCGTGACGCGTGAATATCGGCAGCCTGTCGCCGCGGCTCAGGGGAACGTTCCTGACTATGTCAACGCTGGCATTGAAGGATATGGTTGGGGCGCGTTAAGTGTGCACCTGTTGTTGCGCTATATGTTGGGATTGTGCGAGGAAGATGCCGATACGCTCACTGTTGCTCCGGCCTTGCCTCAAGCGCTGCGTCGTATTGGCGCGTCCTATCGTGTCGAGCCTGTGCAATGGGGGAATTATGCGCTGGGTGTTGAGTGCATCGTACGAGATAGTGAGGGCTTTACACTGCGTTTGCACTGTAGCAAGCAGGCAAAAAAAGAGATTGACACGCTTGATATACAGGAGCCGCCGCCAGTCGTCTATACAGGTGAATGGGAAGGAAAATGGGGTGAGCGACGAACATTCCACCTGCCTCAACTGATAACAGAAAACAAGCAGCATCCCTGAGCACAACTCAATCTATAGGCGAAGTAGCAGTGTCCCGCAAGAAGAATCCAGGCTCAAAGCTTTTACTGCTTGACAGCGTATGTCTTCTTATGTCAATATATAAATGAGCTAAATGCACCTTATTTTCCCCTCAAGACAGTTTTGAATGGAGGACACTGATGTTCCACCAACTGCTCGCCCCTGTAGCGGGTAACCTTTTTCTGTCTTTTATTGTCGGATTTATCCCCATTATTGTTGTGCTCGTATTGCTAGGAATTGTGCGTCGACCCGCCTGGCAAGCGGCCTTAGCAGGCTTGATCGTTGCGCTCCTTTTTGCCATCTTCATATGGAGGATGCCTGTGCAACAGGCAGCGAGTGCGACCCTAAACGGCATGGTATTTGCACTATTTCCTGTAATGTGGATCGTCTGGAATGCAATGTGGCTTTACAACATTGCCGTACGCTCAGGTAAGTTCGAATTGTTTCGACGCTGGATGGTGTATAACGTACCGTCTGACAAGCGCATTTTGCTCCTCCTCATCGGCTTCAGTTTTGGGGCTTTAATGGAAGGAGTTGCGGGCTTCGGAACGCCGGTTGCGATCGGGAGCGCATTACTCATCGCCCTGGGATTCCCGGTCATCGAAGCGGTGACACTCACGCTGATCTTTAATACAACGCCGGTTGCCTTTGGTGCTCTGGGTGTGCCAATTACCACGCTTGCCAGCGTGACGGGGTTACACGCCTCGGACCTGGCGGCGATGGTTGGTCGCCAGTTGCCCATCTTTGGCTTGATCTTGCCGTTCTACGCGATGATTGTGTTTAGTGGCGTGCGCAGTCTGCGTACCATCTGGCCCGTTGCTCTGGTCGCTGGAGCCTCCTTTGCCATCATGCAATTCACGATCTCTAATTTTGTCGGACCTGAGTTGCCTGATGTCCTCGCCTCACTCTTCTCCCTCATCTGCGTTATTCTCTTCGTGCGCGTCTGGCAGCCACGTGACATTGATGAGTACCGCGCCAGTTTTGTCGCGAGCGAGCCGACCGCTGCCTCCACTGATGGTGACTCGCCGATAGGAGAGGAACATGTGCCAGTGGGCGCTACCGTCGGAGAAGTGGGAGGGAAACCCACGACCAATGAAGCAATCCTTGCCTGGTTGCCCTGGTTGCTGGTCAGTGCGATTGTTATCGCCTGGACGTTTCTCAAAATCCCGACGCTGGGAGCACTCTCTATTCACTGGCCCGGCCTGGATCAGCAGATCTACCTCACGCTGTATAACAAGCCATATGCCGCAGTCTATGCTTTTCAGCCGCTGGCAACCGGGACGGCCATCTTGTTGACCGTGATTATCACGGCGATTGTGATGATCTCCGCTGGCTCCAGTTCAAGTATTCTGTGGCGGGCATTAGTAGATACCTGGAAGCAGCTGCGTTTTGCCATCCTCACCGTGATGCTGATCATCGGCGTAGCCTACCTGTACAACTACTCGGGTATGTCCTATACGCTTGGTCTGGCCATCTCGGGAGTTGGCGGAATCTTCCCCTTCTTCTCCGTCTTCCTCGGCTGGATTGCCTGTTTCTTGAGTGGTAGCGACACATCGAGCAACGCCCTGTTTGGCAATTTGCAGGTCGTTGCCGCGCGCCAGCTCAATCTCAGTCAGGTATTGATGGCGGCCACCAATAGCAGTGGGGCGGTAATGGCGAAGATGATCTCGCCGCAAAACGTCAGTACAGGCGTCTCGACGACGACGCTCACCGGAAAAGAAGGGCTTATTATCCGCAGGACGTTTTTCCATAGCCTTATTCTGGCCACGATCCTGGGCATCATCGTCATGATTCAACAATATCTCATCCCAGGAATCATCCCTCACTAACGGATCTCTGAAAAGTGCTGGATACTGTTGTAGCAGATACTGCAACAGTATCTGCCTCTGCGCGCTTTCTCGGAGGGTAGTATGTATCGTCTCTCCTGATGAGTTCGTTGGGAAATGGACTATATTCGGTGGTGATGATACAACAACGGGGTAAGCGCGTTTTTGCGTACAAAAACGTATGCCCTGGGAAGATAACACAGAACGGTGAGAATCTGTGTAACCCGGTGCCGTATTATTCTATGTTGGGGCGTTCGAAAACATATGCTGCTGTGCCAGAAGCGTTATTTTTTGAGCTCGGCTGTTCCTGGCTAAAATCGGCATGTGAGCACAATCGCACTCATATCGTCTGGTTTTGCGCGCACGGTCTCATGGCGTTCCTGATGTGAGCGTTCTAACGAGCGTTCGACGAGGACACGTGCGGCCGATTTGCGGGGACAGGTGCGCAATACTTCTTCGATCTCTTGATCGACCAGATTATCGTGAATGCCATCGGTACAGAGCAGAATACGGTCGCCGGGGTAAATGGTAATCTGGTCGGTGTGAATGCTGGGAGGGATTGGCCCACCAAGAGCCTGAGTAATGCCTCCACGCAGGCGGAAGTAGCTGTATTCTGTATCGGTCAGCTGATTGGCGCGCATGGCCTGATCGATGCGTAGAGCGTCGTCGTCGTTGATAATCTGGTTTTCTACCAGTTTTGCCAGCAAGCCATCATCATTGGTCAGGCGTTTCAAAGGCTCCTGTTCATGGAGCAGGTAGATACGGCTATCACCGACATGCGCATGTACCATCGTATACCCATGCGTGCCTGCTCGACGAGAAAATGCCAGGAGTGCCACTGTGGTTGCCAGATCATCCGTTCCGGCCAGATGCGCGCCTTCTGTACGCACAAGTTCATCTGCGTCCTGAATGATGAGCTGGAGTATGTTGCAGAGATCAAACTTATCGCTTTGTTCCAGGAAGGTAGGCACTTTGCGACCGTTTTGGAGTTGCCTGAGTACGTGCTTCCAGCGCTGGTTGGTGGCGCGTGCCGCAGTTTGTGAAGCGATCTCTCCGGCCGCGCTTCCTCCGACACCGTCATAGACGGCAAAAAGGCCACTATGAATGTCAACAAGGGTACTATCCTCGTTGCGCTCAGGATGGCGTTCGCAGGCTATGCTATGTCGTGCTATATCGAAAGAAGGGATGGAGAGTACAGGCGGCGTATAAAGTGTTGTAGATGTATGTTTTTTTATTCTATGTCGCGGCATCTTCGTCGCATATGCCTTTCGCGTAGTAGTTTCATGGTGGTTCGTTTGCTTTCTATTGTTGAAAGATTGCTCACGACCATCAATTTCCATATAATTTACTTGTTCGGCCAAAAGATGGCCAGTATGTAATTTGCGACTGTTGTTTTGATCCATTACCACATTTTCTCATTCTTGTTTGTGCTTGTTAGTAAAACTTATAATGTTGTTCTCAAGTATGGCGCGGGCACTCCAAAAAAATGATAGCATAGGTTATGAGTGCAAGTATAACAGAAAGTAACAGAAAAAGAAAAGAGTTTTATCCATTCACGATTTAAATGAGCTCACTTATCCTTAAAAAATTTTCAAACATGATCCGCGTATGGCTAAGATAAATGGGGTAATGAAGCGCCCCTTCGGCGACAATCAGGCCGTGCGCTTCCTCGCCAATTTCTTCAACCACGCTCTGTCTGGCATCGGGATGATGTAACCAGTGATGGAGCATCTCTGGATTCAGTTCGACATGGTACTGAATACCATAAGCTCTTCTACCATAACGAAACGCTTGATTCTCTGTATTTTGGTGGGTGGCTAATAGTGTTGCTCCCGTGGGCAGGGTAAAGGTATCAGCATGCCAATGGTAAATTTTTTGATACCCTGGTAGACCTGCATAAAGCGGATCTTTTTTTCCGGCTTCGGTGATTTCAACGTCAAAAAAACCTATCTCCGTCATGGTGTGTTTTCTGACTTCTCCACCCAGTACTTTTGCCAGTAACTGTGAACCAAGACAGATGCCCAGGAATGGTATCTCTTTCTCCAGCACCGTACGGATGAGCCGCTGTTCTTGCGCAAAGTACGGATACTGATCTTCTGCATACACGTGCTGCGAACCACCAAAGGCAATAACTGCTGTATATGCTGTCGGATCTGGTAGATCGTCGGTCTCGACATTGACTACTTCGTACTCGATACCATGCTCGTGGAGGAGCTCGCCAAGGTATCCTTCCGGGTTGTCCCAGATATGCTGAAGCGCTAAGACACGGCCCATGTTTTCTCTGTCCCCCCCTGTTTCCTTGTGCTACGTATGCATGCGTTTATCTATAGTGATATAACATTATGGCCTCGTTTGCAAGGTTTTTTTTACTATTTACCTGCCTGCTGGCGCTTCTTTGTGCCGCACAAATGAAACATCTCTTACTATGGTATCATGCCTTGCTCTTTTTGCATAGGATAATCTGGCTATGATCCGGGAAGAATGGCCCGTGAGAGGTGATTGTGATTTCGTTTCTGCTGAACCTCGCTTCCTCTGGAATTTATGCTTGTAATTAGACATAATTTATGAGATGATCGAATTATAATGGCATAAAGGAGGTTTTTATGTTTTATAGTATGCAGCAGTATCTGAAATTTGTGATTTCGTTGCTGCTAGCACTATTGCTGGCGACTGTGGTGAGCTCAAGCGCTTTTGCCTCCGCCCTCCCCGCGCAGGCACAGTTTGTCGGTCCTAAGAAATTTTATCTGGCCCTTGGGGATTCGCTAGCCTTTGGCTATCAACCCAATGGGGATTATAAACATGGGTATGCCGCCGATTTTTTATCTGATCTGCGACATCAACATAATGGGGTGCTGGCGGGGCTCAATTTTTCCTGTCCCGGAGAAAACAGCCAGACGTTTATTACCGGTATTTGTGCGCCTCTCCAGACGCTTATCGAGACCTATCCTATTCTCAAAAAGCTTCCGCCCAAATTTATTCCGAAGCAGATGGATCTGGCCGTTGGCGTTCTCCACTTACTTGCCGGTCAGGTCAGTCCTGTTACGCTGGATATCGGGGCCAATGATGTGTTAAATGCGATGGACACGACCAGTTGTACCGTGAATATTCCCCAGTTCCAATTTGATCTGCTGCGGCTTGATACTAATTTACAGCTTATTTTACCTGCGCTTCATGCGGCCTTGCAGGTGAAAGGGAAGAAGGCTGGTGATCTTCTCGTCATGAATTACTATGATCCTTACCAGAATCGTTGCCCCAATCTTGTATCCTATACGCAGGAGATCAATGCGTTGATTGCCAGGGACGTTGCGCCATACGCGACGCTCGTGGATGTTTTTAGCGCGTTCGGGGGAGCGGAGACGCCTAATCCTAACATCTGTAGTTATACCTGGATCTGTTCCACGAAGTCTGATATCCATGCCTCTTCTGCCGGTTACCAGGCCATTGCCCGGGCATTTGAGCAGGCTTATGGGTATTGACCTGGATGTTCCTATGATGGGCGTTTCCTTGCTGCGATTGCTGTGAGGAGGCAAGAACGGTGTCGTGTCATCTGTCTGATAGATCACCAGTAATATATTGGCGCTGATTTGTTTTATAATAATGCTGGTGGTCTGTTCTTTTACCAGGCTTTGTGTGCTCTCTCTGACGGTTACAGAAACTATACAATACTGCGAAAAACTGCTACATTTTCTTTTTGCATGAGGCATATCTCGAAAGCATGTAAGCGATGACGAAGATAAAATTATTCCTGGTTGACGACCATGGTCCTTTGCGTAAGGCGTTGCGTGAAGGCCTGGAGGCCACGGGGGTAGTGCAGGTGGTGGATGAGGCTGCTACGGGGCGTGAGGCGGTCTCGCGGGCGCTAGAAATCGACATGGACGTGATTTTGATGGATGTGCAGTTGCAGGACGCACAGGTTGGACGCAATGCACTCAGCGGCGTTGGCGCGGCCGTGGCGATACGCCGCGAGCGCCCCAGGATGCCGGTCGTATTTTATTCTATTCAAGATGATGATGAGTATTATCGTGAGTTCCGGGCATCGGGTATTCTTACGCACTATGCCTATGTGCGAAAAAGCAATTATCTCTTGCCCAGTATGCTGGTCCCTTTGCTGCGCGATGCAGTGAACGGGCGCAGTCTGGTCGATCCTGAGATCGAAGATCGCGTGCAGGAGGTACGGAGTCTCGATGAGCAATCGCCACGTATGCTCCTGGAGCCAAATGAACTGCGCGTGGCGGAGTTTATGGCGCAAGGTATGACCAATGAGCAGATTGCGACTCGTCTCAATCTGCACGATAAACGTGCGGTGAGTCGGACGAATGGGCGCATTTATGCTTCCTGGGGATTGAGCGAGAATGCTGTCGACGATAAGGTCGCCCGCGCCCGCGCTACACTGATTTATACGCTCAATCGGATGATTGTCTGGGATGAGGCGGGGGTCGCGCTGGTGCAGGATCGGCGAGGGGAATGGGTTCCACTGTATGATGAGGCATGAGGTCTCTTGCTATTTTCTCTATTCTATTATAGGCACTATTGCCCGCTGAGGCGGTTGAGAGGAGATCATGCCACTGCGTCTTTTTATGAATACAACGATGCTCTTACAAATAATTGCGCTCGCTCTCTCCATTTTTAATCTGGTGGCATTTCTCTGGCTGGCCTGCACGGTCTGGTTAAGTGGTGATCGTCGCAGCCTGATTGCGCGTGTTGGCGTGGTTGGCCTGAGCCTCGCAGCGCTCTTTTTCTTTGTTCACTCCCTGCTGATCTCCGGGGCAACGGTCAGCGGTTCCGGCCTGGTTTCTGCGGATTTTCTCTGGCGCTTGATCTGGCTGCCAGCTCTGGGTGTGCCCTATATCTGGTTTGTGATTGGCCTGCATTATGCGTCCCTGATCAATATGCGCTGGCGGCGCAGGCGACCGGCATTGCTCATTTGTAGCGCCCTTCTCGGTTGTAGCGTACTGATTTTGCTGCTGATCAATCATGCCACGTTCACCTTTGAAGGCACGTTACGCCTGTTCGCTTATAATGATGTGGGCGACGGCGATCAACTGCACTGGTTTTCGCCATTGACATTGCTCCCTATCCTGTTTTTATGTTATGTGACATTCTGCGCAATTGGTCCCTGGTTTACGCCTGCTCGTATTGGACGGTTGTTACGATTGCTCTGGCAATTTGCGACGCAGCGGAAAAAGACGCTTTCATGGCATCAGAGACTGGTTGATACATTTTGGGATGAGCAGGAGGGGATGCCTCTACTGGAGGAGCCGGTGGTGTCCTGGAATCTGGCTCGTCCTGGCCTGCTCCTCTCGGCCCTTTTGATGGTCACACTGACGGCCAGCCTGGGGATTATGGGCATCTGGTCGATGCTTCAATGGTGGCATTTTCAGGATATGCAGGTGGATATTGCGCACCTGGCCCCGCGTATTTTAGCGTATATCCCTTCTAACCTCATGATTCTGGATATCTTCGCAACCGGTGTGGTCGCGTTCATTGTCCTGCTCATGGGCTATTCTGTGATGCGCCATGGCATTTTGATTGAGCGCCCCCTGGCGCGCCGTGGCTTTTTTGAGCAGTGGCGGGGGATTGTGATCGTCGCAACGGCGCTCGCGATTTTTATCGCGCTCCTGGTTGTGCTGACGCGCAGCAATCTGAGTGGCCTGTTGTTGATTACCTCTCTGGCGACGGGGACCTACGCCCTTTTTACCTGGAGCAGCTATACCGCGCACGATCGCTATATTTCTTTGCTCAGGCCCTTTTTGAGTCGGACGAACCTGCGCCACTGGCTGAACATGGATCTCCAGAAGACGGAGAAAAGCATGGAGGATCTCTTTTTTCATCTCTGCAATGATGTGCTGGAGGTCCAATGCGCGCGTTTGATTGTGCTGGCTGGTCCGGTACGCCGCAGCTTTAATTTTCGCTGGACCTATTTTGCCCGCCCGCTGGGTCAGGATCATCTGGAGCGCAGTGAGGCCGATCCTCTGACAGCGGGGAGCGGTCCTTTATCGCCTTCGCTGTATCGCAAACATGGGCAGATTGCGAATGTGGGTGCCTATCGCATTCGCCTGTATACGCAGGAACGACCGATGATTTGCTGGGTATTGCCTATTTACGATGAACTGGGTCTGGTGGCGAAGTTGTATCTTGGTCCTCGCCAGGATGGTGGTATTTTTACCGATGAAGATATGGATCTGGCGCAGGCCTGCGGTCAGCGTATTCTGGATTCGTTGCGCGATCACGAGGCCATGCTGGCCGTGGCTGGCCTGTTGCGCCGCAGGATTGTGGATGTCAAACTGCTTGGGGCTCAGCAGCGTCGTGTGTTGCACGATGAGATTTTGCCCCATATGCATCTTGCCTTGTTGCGCCTGGAGACGTTACGTCCACAGGTGCCGCGTGAAGGATCTGCCACGTCCGCGGCTCAGGCGGATCAGGCCCTGAATGAGGCGATCGAGACGATCAGTATGGCTCATCGCCGCCTTGCTGCGATGATGCGCGAGACGACGACGAGCGCGCCCCATCGCCTGGAGCGCGATGGGATGATGCAGGCTATTCATACGATGATCGAGCAAGATTTTCGGCAGGCCTTTGATGTGGTGGCGTGGGATATTTCGGAGGAGACGGCCCGTCGCATCGATGATCTTATGCCGCCCGCTATCGCCGAACTGGTCTTCGCGGCTGTACAGGAAGCATTGCGCAATGCCGCTCGCCACGCCCGTGGGGCCGATGTGCATCGCTATCTTTCGCTCACGTTAAAAGCTCGCTGTGATCCTGATCTGGAGGTGGTAGTGGCTGATGATGGGGTTGGTATTCTCTCAGGGGGAAGCTCGACCACCGGGACTGGTGGCGGTCTACTGACGCATAGCGCGTTGCTGGCGATTGCAGGGGGCAATCTTGCAATCAAGAGCGCTCCTGGTGAGGGTGTGACGGTACACATCTCGTTGCCTGCCGAGTCGCTCCGCTAAACGATTTTCATGAGCGTGCTCACCTTCTTTTCGTGTGCTGGCTCTCTAGTGACATCCTGCCACAGCAAATATACTACTACTCATACTAATTTACTCTGCTCTGATATGCTCTTTTCTCATGGTTATGGACAAGGGAATCGCCTGTGATGCATGATACTTGCTCCGGGGATGTCAAACGTCTTATCGAAAAGAGTAGTAGGTGAAAGGCTCGATGGCTATGTTATTGATTACTGGCGCTACCGGCTATATCGGTAGCCATCTGGTGGCTCGTCTTGTCGCTCAGGGAGAGCACCCGCGCTGTCTGGTGCGCGATAGAAAGCGTGCTGCCGCCCTTCTGCCCGTAGAAAAAGTTGAGCTGGTGCAGGGGGAAACGATTAAGCCTGAGACGTTGGAGGAGGCGGTGCGCGGTGTGGATACGATTGTCCATGCTGCTTTTATGACGGCGGATCGCAAGCAGTCTCCGGGCAATAGTTATGAAGAGACCAATGTTTTTGGCACGCTCAATCTGATGCGTGCGGCTAAAGCCGCCGGGGTAAAGCGCGTCATTGAGATCAGTGGTCTGGGGACGAAGCCAGATCGCCGTGGTACCTATATGCAGGGACGATTTCTCGCGGAGAAGATCGCGATGGAGAGCAGGCTCGACTGGACCATTATTCGTCCCTCGGTGCTTTTTGGTCCGGATGCGCCATTTATCAAAGGTTTGACCGATTTGTTGCGTACGGCCCCGGTTGTGCCTTTGATTGGTGGGGGTAAAATGCTGTTTCAGCCCATTTATGTAGAGGATGTGGTGACGGTGATTACGAAGGTGCTGGCCGAACCGGAGAAAAGCTCTCACAAGATCTATACGATTGGTGGCCCGGACTACTATTCGTTTCAGGAGATTTTTGCGCTTCTTACGGACGCCATGCATATCAAGCGGCCAGAGGTGTTTGTACCCCGCCCGCTGGTCGGCCTGGGAGCGGCAATGATGGAACTGGTATTGCCGAAGCCGCCTCTGACGAAGGCGGCAATGACCCTCTTCTCGTTTGATAATATCACCGACAAAGAGAGCGTCGAGCGTGATTTCGGCTTTACCCCGACCTCGTTTGCTCATTATATAGCAGAATATGGCGTCTGAGACAAACGAAAAAAAGCTATGCTATAATAGGGGCACGTTAGCACGTCTTCTTTACAAAGGGGCGTTTACGTGCCCTTATTGTATGCGCCCACTCCAGATTCTGTAGACCATTTCGCTCGTGGTGACTTTGCAGCGATGGCAGCGTCGCTATGGGCGCTATCCATGGAGGGAATCCGTTGACTGTATCATCTGATGCTACGCGAAAGGCTAGCAATGACCTGCGCTCAATCGGTGAGGCGTTGCGCCGTGTTTCTCGTTCGTTGCATGAGCAGACCCCTCGTCTAGAGCGTGCCGTTGAGGGAACCTATGCCAATGATGTGAGCGATCCACGTGTGCAATTGCTTACGGGTGCTCTTAATGTCAGCCGTATGGCCGATGTGGAATTGAGCCGTCTCAATCAGTCGCTCCAACGCGTGGCCGGGGATCTGCAAGGCCCTTTGTCTCCAACCTCTTCCTCAGAGACTACTCAGACGGGAAGCTTTGATCGTGAGCGCGAAGAATTAGCTAATAGTATCATTGACCTGAAGCAGCAGCGCAATGAACTCACAAAACAACGCAATGAGCTGGAAATACTCTATGAAATTGCGCAGACGCTCAATTCGACGCTGGAATTTGACGTGGTGTTGCGTCTGGTGATGGATCGCGTGATTGAATTTGTCAATGCCGAACGCGGCTTTTTGATGCTGGTCAATCCGCTCACTAATGAGCTGGAATTTAGCATTGCTCGCGACAAGCAGGCGAAAACGATGCCAGCCAGCGCTTTTGATAACGCGAAGATTAGCCAGAAAACCGTGAAAAACGTCATCAGTTCACATCAGCCCTTGCTCACTGATGACGCGCAGACTGATGATGCGCTCAAGGCGAATGAGAGCATTATGGCTTATGGTATTCGCTCTATTATGTGTGCACCGCTTCTTGTCCGGGATCATTGTATTGGTGCTGTCTATGTAGATAGTCGCATTAATGCAAATCTTTTTGGCCCCCGCCATCGCGATATGCTTCTCGCTCTCTGTAATCAAGCTGCTATTGCTATTGATAATGCGCGTCTTTTCGCCGAGGTGAATAAAGCGATTCAGCAGGTGAAAGAGGATAAGCGTTATATGGATAATATCTTCTCTTCTATTGCTAATGGTATCATCACGGTCGATTCCAGTGGGACCGTTACGACTTTTAATCAGGCAAGCAGTTTGATTTTGCGCATTGATCCCAGACAGGTGATCGGCAAACCCTATACCGAGGCGTTTCGCAATCTCCCTCTCCAACTGGGTCTGGCGGAGCGTTTTCGGCAGGCGCTGGAACAACCCGAGTTGCATGCGAATGGCACATTTGTCCCTAGCGCTGTCGAGTATCCGCTACCCGGGCGTGATGGGGATGTGACGCTCGGTCTCTATATGTCTTCACTACGTGATACGCAGGGCGCGCACATCGGCGCGGCTCTGGTGATTGATGATCGGACAGAATTGAAGCGTGCTCAGGTGCGGGCGAAAGAGATTCGGCGTATTTTTGAACGCTATGTGCATCCCAATGTCGTGCAGCAGTTGATTAAAGATCCTATGGCGTTGAATCTGGGTGGCGAGACGAAAGAAATCTCGGTCCTTTTCGCGGACATTCGTGGCTATACCAGCCTGAGTGAGAAGATGGCTCCGGAGAATGTGATGCATCTGATCAATGGATATCTGAAGATCATGTGTGAGGCGATCTGGGAAGAGGAGGGCACGCTCACGGCCTTTCAGGGCGATGCGTTGATGGCAATTTTCAATGCTCCTCTGCTGCAAAGGCAGCATGCTTTGCGGGCGGTGCGCGCTGCCTGGAAAATGCGTCTTGCGGTGCAGGAGTATCAGTTGAATCTAGCCCCTGAGGCTCGCGTCTCTTTCGGCATCGGGGTCAATACTGGTCTGGGCACGGTCGGGAATGTTGGCGCTCAGGAGCGCTTGCAGAACTATACGGCGATTGGCGATGTCGTCAATGTCGCCTCGCGTATTCAGAATAATGTCTCTGATAACAATATTCTGCTGAACGAGCCGACACGTTTGCAGGTGCTGAAGTATGTGCAAACCGGACAATCATTCCAGCTCACGGTGAAGAATAAGGCGGCTCCTTTAAGCGTCTGCTACCTTCTGGGCATTTTGTAGGGGTGAGGCTGTATCTTCACCCACTTCGAGCTAAAACGTGCGCCGCAAGACAAATCCACGCTGCTGCAAGCGAATAAAGCCGAACCATTCGTAGAGGCCATGCGCATGCAGGTTTTCTTCCTGCGTGTTGAGCATGATGCGTGTGACTTTCTCTTGCGCAAAAAAGCGAACCGCTTCGGCCATCAGGCGCGTGCCGATGCCCTGACTGTTGTAGTGCGGATGCACCGCGATTCTGACCAGATAGCCAGAATCGCCCTCCAGGGCGTTGAATTGATACCCGATAACCTGCTGCTGAAGTTCGGCCACAACGAAGTAGGGGTGGGTTGCGGCAATATCGGTAAATGCCGTGGCGTCATAGCACCAGAGGTCCTCGAAACAGAGCCGCTCCAGGTTCAGGAGCGCGCTCATATCTGTCGCGATCTGCACAGGCCGCAGCGTCACTTGCTGGTTCCCTGAAGCGGGTATCTTATAGTCATATTTATCGTAGGCATACAGGTAGCTGTAGGGGACAAAGCCCCATTTTAAGAGCAGCTTCTGTAACCAGTCCCGCTCAATATCGTTGCCCGAGTAGTGCAACTGATGCACATTGCGTCGCAAAAGCTGAGTCTCAAGGACAGGGAGCAACTTGTTTAAGATGGAGATATAGTTCCCGCTTTCGGTCCAGCTGACGCCGAAGCCGCTGATCCATCCAGTCGGCGGATTCGTCACTTGTGAGAGAAGAAAGCCCTGCAACGTTTCGCGATGAAAGAGCCCTACTGCCGGGTAACGCCTGAGCAGCAGGGGCAATTCTTCCAGCGTGAAGCGCTGATAGACGTATTCTGAGTTGTTGAGAAGACGTTCTATCAGGGGCATGTCTTCTATGTGTAATGCTCGGGTATGTTGAGGGCTCGTTGCCATTGATTCGGGCTCTCTTCCTCCACAAAATGGTTTGTTACTAACTCTCCTGCTTTTCTGCGCCTGGACCTTTGACTTCTCGTCTGAGTCGCTCAATATCTGGCTTGGGCTTATTGCGCATACGATACCCGGTTAAATTATGCAGACGTCGTAGTTCAGAAATCAATACGTCATTATTGATGTGAAAGTTTCTATCCATCCCCGGTCCCAGGTCATCGACGGCTGCGTCATCACCTAGCAGATTGTTAATGGTCGTGGCTACGCATGCGCGCATCACTTCCAGATGATAGCCGCCTTCCTGGACCATGACCAGTCGTCCCTCGCAAAACCAGCTGGCCAGTTCGAGAATGATCTGGTTCAGCCGCGCAAAGCCCGCTGTTGAAAGCTGCATGCCTGGAGGTAAAAGTCCGATCCCCGGCTCTGTATCCTTCCAGTGTGCATCAAAGCCAGCCGAGACCAGGATCAGCTGTGGATTGAAACGATCTGCCAGTGGGGCCAGCACCTGACGAAAAATGGGCTCGTAGGTCTCGAAGCCGGTTTGAGCTGGAAGGGGAATGTTGACGGTGGTTCCCATGCCCGCGCCTTCGCCAAATTCCATTGATTCGCCGGTCCCTGGATAAAATGGGGCCTGATGAATCGAAAAATACAGCACATGCGGATCGTCATAGAACATCTCCTGCGTGCCATTGCCGTGGTGCACATCGTAGTCGATGATCAGGACGCGCTCAAGTCCATAGTGGTCAATGGCATAACGCGCCGCGACCGCGACGTTATTAAAAATGCAGAAGCCCATCCCTGACTCGGGCACGGCATGATGACCGGGGGGGCGGACCAGACAATAGGCGTTGTTCACTTCGCCTTTCATGACGGCATCTATTGCCACCAGGGGCGCGCCCGCTGCCATTCGTGCGACTTCATACGATTTCGCAGAGACGTAGGTATCGGTTGCAAAATAGGTTCCTGGCGTGCTGCCTTTACTCTCGTCTCTGGCTGCTTCCAGACTCGCATCTTCCACCGCCTGAATGTATTCACGGTCATGGACGGTTGCTATCTCGTCAACCGTTGCTGCGCGCGGGGCGAGCTGGATCAGGCCATCGCGTTTCCCATCCAACCAGTCCAGGGCGTCTAACACGTTCATTGCTTCAGCCAGTCGTCCAGGTCGATCAGGATGATGGGGAGGCGTGATGTGCTCCAGGAAAATGGGATCGTAAATAAGGGCCGTTGTCATTGTTCGTTCCTCAAAAAAATTAGCAACCACCCCAGGCGCAGATCAACAGCGCCTCTACAGGGATGGGGGGGATTCCCGCCCAATGTATCAGGGAATGCTCTGCCTCCCCACCATGGCAGAAACGTGTCGTCAGATCAATACCGGGCGGCACGTTTCGCTATTTCTCAAATTCACTTGTCTTGAGAACGGGAAGAACCGCAAAGCAAAAACCACACCGTTCTTCACGCTCTACAAAATGTTAAAGCACTTTTTTGACCAGATCAGGAATATCGAAAATGGTATCGGCGACCGGCACATTGGCGGCCTGGAGCGCTGCCACTTTGCCCTGAGCCGTTCCCGTGTTTCCCGAGATGATCGCTCCTGCATGTCCCATACGCTTGCCCGCAGGTGCCGTGCGCCCGGAGACGAACGCCACGACGGGTTTGCTCATGGTCTTGATGAATTCGGCGGCATCCTCTTCGTCGCTGCCACCGATCTCGCCGCACATCACCACCGCTTTGGTCTGCTCATCCTGCTCAAAAAGTTTCAGGTGGTCACTGAAGGTTGAGCCGATAATGGGGTCACCTCCGATGCCGATGCAGGAGGATTGCCCGAGTCCTGCTTCGGTGAGCAAGGAGACGACCTCGTAGGTGAGGGTTCCCGAGCGCGAGATGAAGCCGATGGGGCCAGGCGTGAAGATCTGATAAGGGATGATGCCGATCTTGCCGTGTCCTGGTGTGCAGAGTCCGGGGCAGTTCGGCCCGATGAGGGTCGCTCCGTGCTCACGGACCATTAACATGGCTCGCGTCATATCAATCACCGGGATGCCCTCGGTGATACACACGATCAGTTTGATACCAGCTGCTGCGGCCTCCATGATCGCATCTGCCGCTCCGGCAGGGGGTACAAAAATGCAGGAAGCATTGGCATCGGTACCCGCTTTCGCCTGGAAGACCGTGTCGAAAACGGGCACGCCCTCGATTTTCTGTCCACCTTTGCCGGGCGTGACGCCTCCCACCAGGTTTGTGCCGGATGCGATCATGCGCGATGTGTGATATTGTCCCTCGCGCCCGGTGATACCCTGGACGATGACGCGTGTTGTGTTATCTAATAGTATGCTCACGCTTCTCCCCTATCTCTTTGTCGCAATGGCAGCGACTATCTTCTCTGATGCGTCACGCATGTCCTTGCCCCAGTCGAGTCCTGCGTCTTTTAACAAAGCGCGACCCTCTTCGGCTCCGGTACCAGAGAGACGAACGACGATAGGCATGCCTTTAGGTAGCTCGGCCTGTGCCATAATAACGCCCTTTGCTACCTCTTCACCGCGTGTGATGCCTCCGAAGATATTGACCAGAATGCCGGTAACCTGCGGATCACGGGCAACAAAGGTCAATGCTTTATACATGACTTCGGCTTTTGCGCCGCCGCCGATATCCAGGAAGTTCGCTGGCTTTCCACCTGAACGGGCCACCATGTCGAGCGTGGTCATGACCAGTCCGGCCCCGTTCCCGATGATTCCGACGTCCCCATCCAGCTTGACGTAGGTGAGACCTGCCTGCTTGGCTTCATATTCCAGGGGATTGGATTCCTCGGGTTCGGCCCAGGCGGCATATTCTTTTTGCCGGAAAAGTCCGTTGTCATCAATCAGGATCTTCGCATCCGCTGCCATGACTTTGCCGTCTGCGGTCAGGGCCAGAGGATTGATCTCGGCCAGACTGGCATCGCTCTCGATGAAGGCTTTTGCCAGGGCTGTGAGGATGGCCGCGGCCGGACGCACGACCTGATGGGGAAATCCAGCACGTGTGACGATGTCCAGGGCCTCGAATGGGCGTAGCCCCCAGTGCATATCGATTGGCTGCTGAATAATCTTTTCGGGACTGGTAGCCGCCACGTCTTCGATATCAATGCCACCCTCTTTAGAAACCATAATGACCGGAGCCTGTGATTTGCGGTCGAGGATGATGCCGAGATAGTATTCCTCTTGAATATTGATCTTGGAGGTCACCAGCACTTTTTCGACCGTCAGGCCTTTGATATCCATACCCAGCACCCGTGCCGCCGCCTCTTTTGCCTGTGCAGGGGTGTCACCGAATTGGATGCCGCCAGCCTTTCCTCTTCCTCCAACATAGACCTGTGCTTTAATCACAACTGGCCCCCCCAGTTCACGCGCAATCGTTTCGGCCTCTTCTGGCGTATAGGCTACCTGCCCCGGTTGCACGGGGATGCCATAACGGCCCAGAATATCCTTGGCCTGATATTCATGTATTTTCACCTAAAATATAGCTCCTTTGATATACTCTTGCTGCATATCCGAACATATCGAATGCCCTCTAGGGGCAAGGTGAGGCATTATTTGTCTCTGGTCATGATAGTATTAATCACAGGGAGTGTCAAGGAGAGCGCGTTACGCCGTGTTTTTGGAGCTTGCTATACTGAAAAAGAGAAATGCAATTTATTAAAATTAAATAGGTAGAAATGTGCTCGTTCATGGGCATCTAGGGCAAGGATACTAAAGATACCAGGAGTTGTCTGTATGGAACGGCAAAATTTTACACTTCCAGAACGAGAATCTCCGCGCAATACTACCGAGGCCTTCATCCATTCCTTGGATGCTCTGGCGTTTTTACCTCAACGCACTACACAAGATGACGATCTTATGGGCACGCTCCAGGTTGCTTCTCGCATTGGCCATCGTCTTGCTGAGATTGTACGCACCAATCTGCTCTGTCAACGCACGGGGATTATCGTTGTCGAGCCTGGAACGTACCATCTGCGTCCGGTCGCGGTAGCTGGTCTCTCTCCCTCTCTGGAAAAAAGCTGGTTTCAACGGATCGCTCATTTATGCCTGGCTGATCTTCTCCTCGATGTTGCACTGGTCACACGGCTGGAGGCCGGTGAGGTGCTACTGGTGAATATGCCGCAACGCTCTGCCAAAGCTGAGAAGAGCCGGAAGATGCTGGTGGCTCCCGTGATTGTTGGTAAGGCGCTTGTCGCGATCATTCTTGCCGATCATACGACGGATGACGCTGTCTACACGCCTGAAGAGATGCTGGCACTCAAGGGGATTGCCCATATTGCCGCTCTGGTGATCGAACGCGATCGCGCCGAGCGCTCCTATGAACGAGCGCGCCACGATTTGCAGGCGGTCAATGAACAGCTGTTGCAAGCCGTCAAAGTTCAAAGCGATTTTATTTCTATTGTCAGCCATGAGTTTCGCACGACGTTGACCGGCATTCAGGGCTTCAGTGAGCTGCTGCGCGAAAATGAGTTCAGTGGGGAAGAGGTGAAAGAGTACGCCTCTGATATTTACGCTGATGCGCAGCGCCTGACGCATATGATCAGTGAATTATTAGATATTGAAGGCATGCAATCGGGGAAGATGGAGTTGCATCTTCAGTTGGTTGATATGCATGAACTCATCGATGAGGCAATCTTACATGCACGCCAGATGACCACGCACCACGTCTTTCGGCTCGACTACGACGAAAAACTTCCTCTGATCTCGGCCGATCGCGAAAAACTCTTTCGTGCCCTGACGAATCTGCTCAGTAATGCCGTGAAATATTCTCCGCATGGTGGCGAGATTGCGATTGCGAGCATGTATGAAAGTGGTGTGGCCTCGATTAGTGTGCGCGATGAGGGGATCGGTATTCCGCAGGAACTTTTAGAGCAGGTCTTTGTCCCCTATTATCGTGTTGAGGGTCAGGTGAGCCGCTATATTAAAAGCTCTGGCCTTGGCCTCTCTACGGTGCGCGAAATTATCTCCTTGCACGGTGGACGCGTCTGGGTAGAAAGTAGGATCGGCCTGGGCTCCACCTTCTATTTCACCCTTCCTCTCACACGCTATTGATGGAGTTTGCCCGCTCATGGGATGGGATGGGATTGTTTCTGCTTTTTGCCTTCTTACGGTCAGGGGAATAAAAGCTTTCTTTCTGTTTGTTTTCGTTCTTGTTCGTTCCATTTCATTTTTAGCGGAAAGGTTTGCCTGGTTACCCTTGTTTTTCGCAAAAATGTCTGGTATACTTTCGTGAAAAGGTTAGTTAGTGTAACAAAAACACCTTTTCTTTTTTGTCTGGATACTAAGTGTAATAAGTACACTTATTAGAAGGAGAATTGGTTATGCCCGATAGCAGACCGTTCGATGTTGCTATCATCGGAGGTGGGATCGCGGGTTTATCAGTTGCTTTACGCTTGCCTGAGCACATACGTGTTGCTCTTTTTACCAAAGGTCAAATTGGGGAAAGCAATACGCGTTATGCGCAGGGGGGGCTTTCTGTTGCCCTCGGTGCCGATGATAGCCCTGACCTGCATTTTCAAGATACCATCGCGGCGGGGGCTGGCCTCTGTGACGAGGAGGCGGTTCGTATTCTGGTTGAACGGGGTCCATCTGCGGCCCGTTGGCTTGTACAAATGGGAGTGGTGTTTGATCGTGCGGAGCCCGGTAGTTCTGCTCATGCGACACCTGACGGGCTGCTGCTAGGCCGCGAAGGTGCTCATTCTCGCTGGCGTGTGTTGCATGCTGGTGGGGATGCTACGGGAGCCGAGATCGAACGTGCTTTGACTGATGCGGTGCGCTCGCGTGCATCTATTCAGGTGTTCGAGGAGACGTTTGTGCAGGATGTGGTGCTTCGAGATGGGACCTGCGTTGGTTTGCAGGCTCTTGATCGCTCTGGCAAGTCGTTTTTGCTGGAGGCGCGTGCCACGGTTCTGGCGAATGGCGGGGCTGGTGGCCTCTGGCTCCATACTTCCAATCCAAAAGGGGCGACTGCTGATGGCCTGGCTCTTGCCTGGCGCGCCGGGGCTGCATTGAGCGATCTCGAATTTATGCAGTTTCACCCCACCGTGCTGGTTGCCAATGGTTCCTCTCATTTGATCTCTGAGGCGGCTCGCGGCGAGGGCGCATATCTGCTCAATCATGCTGGCGAACGCTTTATGCCTCGCTACAGTGAGCAGGCTGAACTTGCTCCGCGTGATGTCGTCGCTCGTGCCATTCTCAACGAGATGCTTCATGAGCAGACCGATTGCCAGTATCTTGATCTGCGTCACCTGCCTGCTGACAGGGTGTATACGCGCTTCCCAACGATCTCCGCTTTCTGTCGCATGCATGGGCTGGATATGGCGCGTGATCTGTTGCCGATTGCGCCTGCCGCTCATTATTGTATGGGGGGCGTGATGGTGGATACGCTCGGTCGTACGACTGTCCAGGGACTCTATGCTGTTGGTGAGGTCGCTTGTACCGGTGTTCACGGGGCAAACCGATTGGCGAGCAATTCTCTGCTCGAAGGTCTGGTCTATGGCCTGCGTGTTGCCGATGCTCTGCCTGCATTGATCAGTGGAGATGCTGTTCCTGCGGATAGTGCTTCTTTCCGTCACGCAATGACTTTTCTCTCTTATACTCATGCCACGCAATCGGTAGAGCTGTCATCGGGAAGTGCAGAACACCTCTCCTGGCAACAGGTGAGACGCGAAGCACGTCAGGTGATGTGGCGCTCCGTTTCTCTCCTGCGGGATGAGCGAGGGCTGCTGGAAGCGCGCGACACTATTCGCTCTCTTCAATCTGCTCTTTTGACGAATCCCTCTGACGTGGCGGAGTCTCAGTCTCCCCGCCGTGCAGAAACATTGAATATGCTTCTGGCGGCAGAACTGGTTATTGCGGCCGCTTTGCAGCGACATGAGAGCCGTGGTAGTCACTGGCGTCTCGATTATCAGTCCCTGGATGATACGCTTTCTGGACGACATTTCGCTTTTCAGCGCGCTAATATTGATCGCTATGAATCAAAGGAGCCGCACGAGGAGGTTTTCTCACGTGAATTCTGATTTGATTCAACGCGCCCTTGCTGAAGATGGGGCGTTCGCTGATATCACGACATTGAGCACAGTTCCGGCAGAACAACAGGCTCGTGGCAGTATTGTGACCCGTCAGGAAGGTGTGGTTGCTGGCTTGCATGTCGCGGCTGAGACCTTTCAAACGCTCGATCCACGCATTGAGATAGAGTTTCTTGTGCAGGACGGGGCGACAGTTCAGCGGGGTGATCTGCTTCTGCGCCTCAGTGGACCCGCTCGCTCGATATTAAGTGCAGAACGAGTCGCATTGAACTTTCTCGGTCGCCTCTCGGGCATTGCCACGACGACGGCGCTCTGTGTACGAGCGGTAGAAGGTTCACGCGCTCGCATTCTTGATACACGCAAAACGACTCCTGGTCTGCGCAGCCTGGAAAAAGAGGCGGTACAACTGGGGGGTGGCCAGAACCATCGCTTTGGTTTGAGCGATGGGGTGTTGATTAAGGATAATCACATCAAGGCCGCTGGCGGGATTCCTCAGGCCATTGCGGCTGCCCGGCATCAGGCTCCTCATTTGCTCAAAATTGAGGTAGAGTGCGAGACGCTTGCTGAGGTTGAGCAGGCGCTCCAGGCTGATGCCGATGTCATTCTGCTCGATAATATGGATCTGGAGACGATGCGCACGGCGGTTCGTCTGATCCGTCAGCAGGCTCCTCGTGTTCTGATTGAAGCCTCTGGAAGCATTGGTACCAATGCCAGCCGCCTGGTGGCGGTGGCCGAGACAGGAGTGGATTTTATCTCTCTGGGTGCTTTGACCCATTCCGCTCCCAATTTTGATATCTCGCTCGAGTTTGCCTGATCTTTGTTGGTGCAGACCATGTTGCTGATTGGCCATGGTTTGCGCCAGGGTTTTTGCACGACATAAATCCAGCACGGAGGATTTCCCAATGGCTATTCAGACACAGTGTGATGTAAGCCAGGAGTCGCGTATTCTGCCACTCCTTTCGCCGCGTACGCGTGCTAAGCATGATCTCTCGAAACGTGCCGATACGATTCCGCTGTTTTATGCGGAAATGTCCGGCGAGGAATTAGATAGCCGCATCAGCGCGGCTAAAAAGGCTCTGGGTGAGCGCCTGGTCATTCTGGGTCACCATTATCAGCGCGATGAGATTATTCAATATGCTGATTACCGTGGCGATTCTTTTAAGCTTGCGCAACTTGCGGCTGCTCGTCCCGAGGCCGATTATATCGTTTTTTGCGGCGTCCATTTTATGGCGGAAAGCGCCGATATTCTCAGCGGCGCTCATCAGCAGGTGGTGCTTCCCAATCCTGCCGCAGGATGCTCTATGGCGGATATGGCCAATATCGCCGAGGTTGAGGAATGCTGGCAGATGTTGACCGAGCAACTCGGTGAGGATGCCGGGATTATTCCTGTCACGTACATGAACTCTGCCGCGAACCTGAAGGCTTTTTGTGGCCGCAATGGCGGGGTGGTGTGCACGTCCTCGAATGCTCCTGCGGTCATGAAGTGGGCCTTCAGCCAGGGCAAACGGGTGCTTTTCTTCCCTGACGAGCATCTGGGACGCAATACGGGCCTGCATTTTGGCATTCCTGAAGATCAGATGACGGTCTGGAATCCCAAAGATCCGATGGCTTCCGATACGGCTGAGGAGGAGATCGAGCGCGCGAAGATTATTCTCTGGAAGGGCTACTGCTCGACACACATGCGTTTTAGCGTGGAACAGATCGAGAAGGCGCGTGCCGAGTATCCCGGCGTGCAAATCCTCGTCCATCCCGAGTGTCGCCGCGAAGTGGTCGATGCCGCCGATTATTATGGCTCAACCGAATATATTATCAAGGTGATTGAGCAGGCTCCGGCTGGCAGCACCTGGGGGATTGCGACGGAGATTAATCTTGTGCACCGCATTGCCCAGGAGCATCCCGACAAAAACATTTTCTGCCTCGATCCTATTGTTTGCCCCTGTTCGACGATGTATCGCATCCATCCAGCCTATCTGGCCTGGGTGCTGGAAGCGCTTCTCGACGATACGGTGATCAATCGCATTAGCGTCGATGAGGATACCGCGCATTGGGCTCGCGTCGCTCTCGAACGTATGCTGGCCCTGGCTGCATAATACGTAACCTTTGCAGCACAGTAATAAGAAGAACGAAAAGGGGACAGAGCTCATCTCTGTCCCCCGATTTTTTGTTTCTTTTATTTATGCCTCTGTTTTGCCGTTCTGGATTGCCGTAAACACACGCTCAGGCGTCATCGGCATCTCGCTGACACGCACGCCTACGGCATCGTAGATTGCGTTGGCGATTGCGCCTCCAACGGGAACGACGGGTGGTTCTCCCACGCCTTTTGCTCCGAATGGACCGGTTGGCGATGGGATCTCGAGCATGATGGTTGCGATATTCGGCACATCCTGGGTATGCGGCATGGCATAGTCCATCCATGTCGATGTAAGCAACTGACCATTCTCGTCGTATTCAAATCCCTCGAACAGCGCCCAGCCGATTCCCTGCGTAACGCCACCGTGGATTTGCCCTTCTACCTGCACAGGATTGATGGCATGACCAACGTCCTGTACCGCGATAAAGTC
>Ga0310811_10002346_pt1 | contig 23656 bp, 20 predicted proteins | sample YCmetagenome_FD_207642 | JGI IMG/M metagenome (GOLD analysis project Ga0310811, IMG submission 207642) | Soil microbial communities from experimental microcosm in Duke University, North Carolina, United States - YC | ecosystem: Engineered > Artificial ecosystem > Soil microcosm > Unclassified ... | reverse complement strand
GCCGACACCGTAAAGAGATAGCGATTGGCGAGGGTGTAATTCAGGCGGCCGAGATACGATGCCAGCGTCCAGCGCGTGTGACCGGAGGTGACATTGGGTCCGCCGATCTGTGTGCCCGCGCCGATCGCCTCGAAGACGTCTGCGTCGGTTACGAAGTTGCTGTTCTTGATCGTGCTGTTCTCGAGATCGCTCTGCTGCCGCGAGTAGCCGACCACCGCATCGACCGCGTGCGTCGTGCCGAATGAGTGGTTGTACGACAGTGTGTTCTCGTTCAGGAAGTTCGTCGTCTGCGTTTTGCCACGAACAGCTTGTCCGTTCACGCCAGCACCGAGGAGCGTTGTGCGCGGGTAGTACGTGTCGCGACCGCGGTTCGAGAGATCCGTTCCGACGTTCACGCGGAATTTCAGGCCGGAGAGGATGTCGTACTCACCCGACGCGTTGGCGAGAACGCGTGTGTCCGTGAGCCTGTCCGTGACGTCGTTCGCCATCGACACGGGATTGCCGAGGTTCGACTGTGCGCCCAGCACCGACGACGGGCTGTTGAGACTCATCAGCGTGTAGACGCCGTTCGCCTGGCGAACCGGAAGAACGGGGTAGTAATCGATCGCGGCACCCACGGCGCCGGCACCGGCATTGAGCGACCCGTCGGTCGGAATCGACTGGCTCAGCGCGCGACTCAATGTCAGGTTGCTGCTCAAGCGAAAATTCTCGCCGACGCCCTGGTCGAGATTGCCGCGCATCGACGTCCGCTTGAAGCCGGAGTTGACGACGACACCGTCCTGCTGGTAGACGCCGCCGGAGAGAGCGTAACGCGTCGCGTTCGCGTTGCCGGCTGCGCCGGTCACACCCACCTGAACGTTGCGGACCGGCGCGTCACGGAAGATGAGCGACTGCCAATCGGTGTTCGTCACGCTCGACGGATCGGGGAAGATGACGCCGGTGCCGTTGCCCGCCGACCAGGCGTTGGCGAATTCGGCGAACTGCTTGCCATTGAGCAGATTGTAGCGGTGCGCGACGCTCTGCGTGCCCGTGTAGGAGTCGAGCGTGAACTTTGGACGCGTCGTCGTGCCGTGCTTCGTCGTGATGATGATGACGCCGTTCGCGCCGCGCGCGCCGTAGATCGACGTCGCCGATGCGTCCTTGAGGATCTCGATCGACTCGATGTCGTTCGGGTTGAGCGCGGCCATCGGGTTCGACGGCACAGTCGTCGTTGCGTCGCGAGCCCCATCGCTTGGACTCTGGTTATCTGGATCGTTCTCGATCGGGAAGCCGTCGATGACGTAGAGCGGCTCGTTGTTCCCCGTGACGGAGGCGCCGCCGCGCACGCGAATCGACAGTGCCCCACCGGGCGCCGACGACGCTTGCGTGACCATCACACCGGGCGCCGATCCCTGGAGGGTCTGCTCGAGAGACAGCACCGGCGTTTGCGAGACGTTGGGCGTCACGGAGGCTACGGAACCGGTGAGGTCGGACCGGCGTTGGGCACCGTATCCCACGACTACCATCTGGTCGAGCGTCACGGATGCGGTGGACATCGCGAAGTTCACCATCGCCGTTTGGCCAGCGGAGAGCGTCACGAGCTGGTCGGTCGGCGCGTATCCGATTCGAGCCGCGCGGATTCGCTGCGCTCCGGCAGGCGCCGCGGCGATCGTGAACTTGCCGTCGGGTCCCGTCCGGGCGCCGAATTCGGTGCCGACAACGGTCACCGTGACGTTGGGGACTGGGGCTCCCGCCGTCCGGTCGGTCACGGTCCCGGTGATTCGTGCGGACCCGGTCTGGGCCGCCGCCGCCGACGCCGCTACGACCAACAGCGTTCCGGTGGCGAGGTGTTTAGCGGCTCGCATCCATTTCATTCGAGGTTCTCCTCCAGGTAACGCGTCGCGACGGGGGGGGGGATTTGTTCTTAAAAAGAACAATATTGAAAAACCACTGCGTCTGCCGTTGCTGCCAAGAGCGGGATCGCCTCGATGGCGATTTTGTTCGGGGGAGGAACTAAAGCGCATCAATCTGTGACGTTTGCCGCCGGAACGCCATAGTCGGCTTCACTCCTTCTCGCCGTCCCATCCGCCGGTCGCACTTCTATAATAGATGAGTGCGCACGCGAGCACATCGACTCAGACCAGCTTCCAGCGAGCCCCGTTTCCGATGAAGATGTCCTTCCGGTGGTTCGGCCCAACCGACCCCATCCCGCTCGAGCACATTCGCCAGATACCCGGCGTTCAGGGGATCGTGAGCGCCCTCCACGACGTCCCGGTCGGCCAAACCTGGCCCCGTGAAGGCTTGGAGGCCCTGGCCGAACGCGTCCAGGGTGCGGGGCTCGAGCTTTCGGTCATCGAAAGCATCCCCGTCCACGAGGACATCAAGCTCGGGAGACCCTCTCGCGACCGCCTCATCAACCAGTACTGCGAGAGCATTCGTCACATGGGCGAGGTCGGCGTGCCCGTGCTGTGCTACAACTTCATGCCGATCTTCGACTGGACCAGGACCGATCTCGTCATGCCGATGCCAGATGGGTCCACGGCTCTGGCGTACGACGACGCGGCCCTCGCCCGGATCGACCTGTCGCGCGGCACCGGCGATCTGCCGGGATGGGCTGCCGCATACGACGCCGAGTCGCTGAATGCACTCCGGGCGGCCTACTCAGAGATCGACGCGGAGCGGCTCTGGGAGCACCTCGGCTACTTCCTGCAACGAATCGTTCCAGTTGCCGCGAGCGTAAACGTCAAGCTGGCGATCCACCCGGACGATCCGCCCTGGCCGATCTTCGGGCTGCCCCGAATCATCACAAACGCCGCGGCGCTCGATCGGCTGACGCGAATCGTCGATCACCCCGCGAACGGCGTGACGTTCTGTACGGGGTCGCTGGGGGCGGATCCGGCGAACGATCTCCCCTCCATGGCGCGGGAGCTAGGCGCCCGCGGGCGTATCCATTTCGCACACTGCCGGAACGTGCGCCGAACCGGGCCTCGGCGCTTTCATGAGAGCCCTCATCCGAGCCGATTTGGTGACGTCGACATGTATCAGGTTTTGCGGGCGCTGCACGATACTGGATTTGGAGGACCGATGCGTCCCGATCACGGGCGCATGATCTGGAACGAGCAGGGAAGGCCCGGCTACGGTCTGTTCGACCGCGCGCTGGGAGCGACGTACCTACAGGGCGTGTGGGAAGGCATCTCCCGGCACCAGGTAGGGCGAAATGACTGACTCCGTCTAACCCGATTAATACCTGTCGCCGATGGCTGCTCCAAACGTCAACACGCTCGAACGCATTGGCGACCTTCTGCTCAGGGAAGGTCTCATCTCGCAGGACCAGCTGCTCAAGGCCCTGCAGGAGCAGAAGCAGAACGGGACGCGCGTCGGCTACAACCTGGTCAAGCTCGGCTTCATTCCGGAGCTGGAGCTCACGAAGATCTTGGCCAAGCAGTTCAAGATGCCGGCGGTCGATCTCTCGCGCTTCGAGCTGGACACGAAGATCGCGAAGATGATTCCGGCCGATGTCGCGCAAAAGAATCTCGTCATACCGCTGAAGCGCGACGGTCGCACGCTCACGGTCGCCATGGCCGATCCGACGAACCTGGGCGTCCTCGAAGACATCAAGTTCATCACGCGCTACGATATCTTCCCGGTGCTCGCGGGCGAATACACGCTTCGCGGGTTGATCGACAAGACGTTCGGCACGACCGACGATACGCAGATGCAATCGCTGATGGCAACCATCAGCGAGTTGGAGGCCGACACCGGCGATGTCGAAGTCGTCGCGGACACGGAAGAAGAGATCAACGCGGCGGCGCTCCAGGCGCAGATGGAGGACGCGCCGGTCGTCAAGCTGATCAACGCCATTCTGACGGACGCCGTGAAGCGCGGCGCGTCGGACATTCACTTCGAGTGCTTCGAGCACGAGATCCGCGTTCGCTACCGCATCGACGGCGCGCTGCTGGAAGTCATGAAGCCGCCCATGAAGCTCAAGGCGGCATTGATCTCGCGCTTCAAGATCATGGCGATGCTCAACATCGCCGAACGACGCGTCCCGCAGGACGGCCGCATCAAGCTGAAGATGGGCGCGAAGGTGATCGACTTCCGCGTGTCGACCCTTCCCACGCTCTTCGGCGAGAAGATCGTTCTGCGAATTCTCGACAAGGGAAACCTCACCTTCGATCTGTCGGCCTTCGGCATCGAGCCGCGCGCCGAGGCGGATCTGATGGAGGCGGTGCAGAATCCGTACGGCATGGTGCTCGTCACCGGCCCCACGGGTTCGGGCAAAACGACGACGCTCTACTCCGCGCTCTCGAAGGTGAACCTGATCGACGTCAACATCATGACCGCGGAAGATCCCGTCGAGTACAATCTCTTCGGTATCAACCAGGTGTTGGTGCGCAACGAGATCGGCATGACGTTCGCCGCCGCGCTGAAGGCGTTCCTCCGTCAGGATCCGAACATCATCATGGTCGGTGAGATTCGAGATCTCGAAACGGGCGGTATCGCGATCAAGGCGGCGCTCACCGGTCACATGGTGCTCTCGACGCTGCACACGAACTCGGCGCCGGAAACGGTGACGCGTCTGCTCGACATGGGGCTCGAGCCGTTCAACGTCGCGTCGGCGCTCAATCTGGTACTGGCCCAGCGACTCGTCCGGCGCATCTGCTCGAAATGCAAGACGCAGTACGATCCGACGCCCGAGGAGTACACGGCGGCCAAGGTCACACCCGCCACGACGATGCGGGATCTTCGCTTCACCGAGGAAGCACTTCTAAACGCGAAGAAGAAAGCCACGAAAGAGGCCGCGCCCTACCTGCAGAACCTCGGGCTCGACACCCGGATCGGAGACCTCGGCTTCTTCAAGGGCACGGGCTGCAACGACTGCAACGGCACCGGCCTCAAAGGGCGTCAGGGCGTCTACGAAGTCATGGTGATGACGCCGCGCGTCCGAAAGCTCGTCATTCAGAACGTGGGCGCGGCCGAGATCAAGGACGGCGCGATCGAGGATGGAATGCTCACGCTGCGCATGGACGCGTGGCTCAAGGTCATGAAGGGGATCACGACGACCGAGCAGATGATTCGCGAGACGTCGGTGTAGCCCAGCGGGGCGCAGGCGCGGCAGCGCGCGCCTGCACGAGCACCTCGCGATAGTCGCGTTCCAGCCCGTCGAATACGGCAGTCCAGCTCCGCTCGGCCATCGCGGCAACGCCTCGAGCTCTTCGTTTCGCGATGGCATCCGCGTTTGCGAGCACCGACCGCAGCGGTCGGTGACCAGGTCGCGCGCTGCGGGGATCACGAGCACATGTCGCAAGCCCGGATGTGCTGCGACGTACTGCCTCTTCTGCTGGAGGTAGGTCCTGACGCCCCCGCTGGTTTCGCCAAACCATTTCGTCACGTCGAGGACCGTCAGCTGGCCCGGTGGGCGTCGAACCCGTGGAAGCGGATCCGATCCCATTCGAATCGCGCACGCGCCCGCCAGTTCATTCGGCGCATCGAGCATCAGCGCGTCGATGAGCGACGAGCCAGTGTGATAGGCTGGGGCGATCATGCGTTCGCGAGGGTCGGCATGAGCTCGGTGCGTGGACGCACGTACTCTCGCGTTTGCACGTCACGAATCGTTGCGCGGTGAGTAACAACGCGGTGGCGACAGCGGCCTCATCGCGTACACGTTCGCCGTCGAGCTCGATGATCGGCAAATCACGAGAATCATGGATGACGAAATCCGGGGAGACCGTCTAGGATTACAATCCGGCGAGTTGTGTTTCGCGTGAGCGTTCACAGGATGGACATGCTGAAAATCGGGCTCATTGTGGGACGGGAGTGGTCGTTCCCCCCTGCGTTCATCGAAGAGGTGGCGCGACGCGATGAGGGCGTAGTCGCCGAGTACGTGAAGCTCGGTGGCACGCGGATGGATGAGCCGGTGGACTACGCGGTGATCATCGATCGCCTGTCGCACGAGGTCCCGTACTATCGGACCTTTCTCAAGCATGCCGCGTTGAACGGGGTGACGATCGTCAACAACCCGTTCATGTGGTCGTCCGACGACAAGCTGTTTGGCGCGTCGCTCGCGACGAGACTCGGCATCCCGAGTCCGCGGACGATCGCGCTGCCCAACCGGGAGTACGTGCCCGGCATCAAGCACGATGAGAGTCTACGCAACCTGCGCTACCCGCTCGACTGGGACGAGATTCTCGAGTATGTCGGACTCCCCTGTGTGCTGAAGGACGCGCACGGCGGCGGTCGAAAGGGCGTCTACGTTTGCCGCTCGCTCACCGATCTGATTCACAACTACAACTCGTCGGGCCTGCTCACGATGATCGCGCAGGAGTTCATCGAGTGGGATCAGTTCGTCCGCTGCCTGGCCTTCGGGCAGAAGGACATCCTACCCATGAAGTACGATCCCAAGGAGCGGCGATACGTCGTCGAGCAGGGCCATCTCTCCGCGGACCTCTGCACTCAGATCGTGAGCGCCTCACAAACGCTCATGCGGGCGCTCGGCTACGACATGTGTTCGCTGGAATGGGCGATACGCGACGGAGTCCCGTACGCGATCGACTTCATGAATCCGGCGCCGGACCTGGAGCTGAATTCACTGACGCCGCAATACTTCGAGTGGGCGGTAAGTCACATGGCCGACCTAGCGATTCGCCTGGCCAAGACGGCTATCCAGACCCGCGACCCGTCCAAGGGCGAGTTCCTCCTGGGGCGGCGGGAGTAGCGTCGGCGACGCGTCGGCCACGATCACCGACGTGCCGAAGGTGCCACCGCTGTAGACCGCCGGGAATCCACGGAGCGTGGTGCTCAGAACGTCGCCGGCGACCACACCGGTGAAGATCCGATCGCACTCTACTGGCCCACCGACCTGGACGAATGTGAAGGTACGACCGGTGAGTGTGAACGTGCCCGAGCAGACGACCGTCCGGAACACGATGATGAGCCCGCGCGTATCGCGCAGCTGCGTGAAGTTGCTGAACGTCCCGTTCCCGTTGATCGAGAAGCCGCCGGAGATCACCTCGAGCCGGAACCGAGGCGTGATGGCGACGGAATCGAAGATGACGGCCGGCAGGGCCTGATTGTTCAGCGTCCGAAGGACGAACGGCCCGGGCCGCGGGACATGAACGACCACGGCGTCGGTCGTGTCGTCGCACGCGGCGAGACAGAGTGAGCCGAGCAAAAGGCCGATGAATGCGATGCGCATGTGAGCACCCCCGGCCGCCAACAAAGGAAGATCTACGCCAGGCACGGGCAGATCCCGCGAACGGGGTCGTCCCTCGGCGAGACGCGGAACCGTCTAGGTCGTCTACACGGCGTAGGCCCTCATGAGGGCAGGCGCTACCCCGCGACCATTAAAGTCCGCGCAAGCGCAGGCCGATCATCATCTTGTAGACGTCTTCCCTCGTCCGATGACCGCTCCGACTTCTCCTGGCGTTTCCGGCCTCAATCTCCGCGTCCTCCTCGAAGAAGTCATCGAGCGTGGCGCGTCCGACCTGCACATCACCGCGGGCGAGCGCCCGATGCTTCGCATCGACGGCGACATCACGCACTCCAACGTCGAATTCGTGATGCAGCCGAAGGACACGCTGCAACTCGCGTATTCGGTTCTCACCGAGAACCAGAAGAAGCGTTTCGAGACGGAGGACGAGCTCGATTTCTCGTTCGGCATTCAGAACCTGGCGCGCTTCCGCGGCAACTGCTTCAAGCAGCGCGGCTGCGTGTCGATGGTCATTCGACAGATTCCCTTCAACATCAAGACCTTCGAGCAGCTCCAGCTGCCCAAGGTCATCGCGGATCTCGCGGACAAGCCGAAAGGCCTGATCCTCGTGACCGGCCCGACCGGCTCCGGCAAGTCGACGACGCTCGCGGCGATGCTCGACAAGATCAACAAGGAGCTGAAGGGCCACATGATCACGATCGAGGATCCGATCGAGTTCATTCACAAGCACCAGCGCTGCATCGTCAATCAGCGCGAAGTCGGAAGCGACACGAAGAGCTTCGGGGCGGCGCTCAAGTACGCGTTGCGCCAGGACCCGGACGTCGTGCTGATCGGCGAAATGCGCGATCTCGAGACGATTCAGGCTGGTCTGACGATCGCCGAGACGGGCCACCTTGCGTTCGCGACGCTGCACACGAACAGTGCGGCCGAGGCGATCAACCGCATCATCGACGTGTTCCCGAGTCACCAGCAGTCACAGGTGCGCGCACAGCTCGCCTTCTGTCTCGAGGGAATCGTTACGCAAACACTGTTGCCGCGCATTGGTGGGAAGGGTCGCGCCATGGCGGCAGAGATTCTCGTCGTCACGCCCGCGATCCGGGCGCTCATTCGCGACGACAAGATCCACCAGATCTACTCGATGATGCAGTCGGGTAAGAAGTACGGCATGCAGACCATGAACGACGCCCTGTACAACCTATACATGAGCAAGACGGTCGCGCTCGAGGAAGTGCTTCGTGCGAGCCACGACCAGGCGGAGCTCAGTCGCATGGTCGGCATCTCTCCGGAGAGCGATCAGGGCGCCAAGATGCAGGCGGTTGCGGGCGGTAAGCGCTAACGTCGCGCGCGCCGAGCCGACCCGAATGCGCTGCGTCGCACCTGCGTTGTGATGTGGCTCACGGGGTGATTTTGCTTACTTCGCCGGGTTACTAATCTCGTAATGTTTAGCCGAGGTTAGTCGTCGTTAGACGTCAGCCCGTCGCACACGAAACGCATCAACGAGTGCTCGCCGGCGAGCGCCAAGCGACTAGAAGAATCCTCGAGGCCCTGCGTGACGCAATTCACCTATACTGCCCGCGCCGTCAACGGCGAATTGAAATCGGCGACGATCGAAGCGCCGAATCGCGACGAGGTCATCAAACAGCTCAGGCAGCAGCGCCTGAACGTCGTGAAGATCGACGAGGGAACCGCGCAGAAGAAGAAGAGCCTCGGCGCGATCAAGATGCGCGACATCGTCATCTTCACGCGCCAGTTCTCGACGATGATCAACTCCGGTCTGCCGCTCGTGCAGGCGCTCGACATTCTCGCGCAGCAGAGCGAGAGCCCCGCGCTCAAGGACGTGACGCGTCAGGTCGTGTTCGACGTCGAGTCCGGAAATACCGTCGCCGACGCGCTGCGCAAGCATCCGAAGGCGTTCTCGGAGCTCTACGTCAACATGGTGGCGGCCGGTGAGGCGGGTGGTATTCTCGATACCATCCTGATGCGCCTCGCGGTCTTCATGGAAAAGAACGACGCGCTCATTCGAAAGGTGAAGGGCGCGATGATCTACCCTGGCGTGATCATGAGCGTGGCGGCAATCGCCATCACGGTGCTTCTGGTGTTCGTCATTCCGACGTTCCAATCGATGTTCGAGAGCGCGCACATCGCGCTGCCGCTGCCAACGCGAATCGTCATCGGGCTATCGCACTTGCTGAAGCAGTATTGGTGGGTCCTGGTCGGTGCGATCGGCGCCAGTGTGTTCCTGCTTCGTCGATACTACGCGACGTCGAACGGCAAGCTGACGATCGACCGAATGATGCTGAAGGCGCCGGTGCTGGGCGACGTACTTCGGAAGTCGGCGGTGTCGCGCTTCACCCGCACGCTCGGCACACTGATCTCGTCGGGCGTGTCGATTCTCGATGGACTCGAGATCACGGCGAAGACGTCAGGTAACCGCGTCATTCAGGACGCGATCATGGAATCGCGCGCCTCGATCGCCGGCGGTGAAACGATCGCCGCGCCGCTCAAGAAGTCGCAGGTGTTCCCGCCGATGGTCATTTCGATGATCAACGTCGGTGAACAGACCGGTGGCCTCGACGAGATGCTGACGAAGATCGCCGACTTCTACGACGAGGAAGTCGATGCGGCGGTGAGCGGATTGCTCGCGCTGATGGAACCAGTGATGATCGTGTTCCTCGGCGTGGTGGTCGGCGGCATGGTCGTCGCGATGTACCTGCCGATCTTCGACATGGTGAACGCTGTCGTTTTGCACGGGCTTTCGTAATTATTTGGCACGCGCTTTCGTAATTCGTTGCACTCGCTTTCGTAATTGTACAGGACTGTGATAAGCTAGACACCGAGAGGCCCCCGGCCGGCATGGCTCGCGGGCCTCTTGCGCATCCGTATGGCGTTGCGGTGATGTCGTCGCTTGTCTCCGAAAGCGGTGTCAGCGACCGGGAAGGTTAGCGGACTCTCCGACTAATGATCACCGGTCCCCCCGCAATGCGCATGATGTAGTGTGTGACCCTTCCCGTCGTATCGCGCACGAACACCATCAATCCCTGCGATTCGTTCTCGGGGTAGAATGACTCGGCTCCAGCGGCAACCAGATTCTTATCATGCAACCCCGGATGATCCGCGTCCTGCATGATGAGGCGGGCGCCACGCTGTATGATCCGATCGACCGCCCCCGGATACACCTCATAGTCTCCGACGAACTGTCCAAGGGCGCCGCTGTCGGGTGCCGCAACGACCGGTTGGCCGTCCAGCGTCGCTACTGGGGTTTCGCTGTGATGCGCGAAACGCCAGCGGCTATTCACGCGGACTAGCGCGTTCAGATCGTGCGCTCGGGCGATTAGGTCTCCTGAAGGACTGGGAAACGCCAACGTCACCAGGGCGTCCGCAAGGAGGACGGAGCCCTCGCGCCTCACCGCAACTTGCGTGACCGTGAACCGGGGCATAGGCGTTTGCGCTCCCGCTCTGCCGACAGACTCTAGGAACTTCGTAGCGCCATGGCGCCACCCTGAGTCGTACACGTGGACGTAACTCGGGGCGAGTAGGCGATGAAGCGCCGCGCTGTCTCCGGCGAGGGTGCTGGACACGCGGGCCGAGATGAGACGGCGTACTTCTTCGACAAGCGCGGAGTCCTGCGCGCGTTGCGAGGCCGCCTGGGCAGCAGCGGAGCGCGGCATAAACGCCGTTCCGAAGGCGACTGACAGGACTGCTAGGTACGCGAGACGCATCGGCTGTCCTTCTCCATGGGCTAGGTCGATGGACAACTGCAGCGATCCGAATCGGAGCGGACCGGGAAGCGGCTTGGTATCCAGTTCCTCAGCAGAGTTTGCACAAGTCTTGATCGGGGCGCTAGCTCGATGCGACCCCGGAGGCGAACATCGTGTGTTAGACGGTTACGCTGGTGACTTATAGCCTTTCAAGGCAGTGGGGCCGCCCTATTGGAAACGCACCGACGTGCGGGAATTACGAAAGAAGCGCTGAAGCCCTGGCGCGAGATTACGATAGCGCGTGTCAAGAATTACGAGAGCGAGTGCAAAACGACATGCGACCCGAGTTGTGTCGCCGTTCCGACTGTCGCTTTGCACGGGCTTTCGTAATACTCTTGCACGCGCTTTCGTAATTTCTCGCAAGTCGTTGGTCTGCAACGCGAACGGGGTCGCCGCGAATTCGTTTCGCGGTGGCCCCGTTTTCAATCTTGGACTTGGAGGTCGGGCGCAGTCGCCGACGTACGGGCGGTGCGTTCCGCCACTGGCCCCGTCAGCGCGTCCGGCGTCAGATCACTTGCCGACGGAACTGGGCCGCCCCTTCGGCGCTCAGCATCACCCAGAGTGTGTAGATACCGAGGATCGTTCCCAACGGGAAGCGAAGGAGATCGAGCACGCCGAGCACGATCGTGAGCGGACGCGCCCACGGCTTGAGTGTGAGCAGGCCGTAGCCGGCGAGTAAGCCGGGTAGCGCGAACGCCGCGAGGAACGCCGCGGCGAGAGCGCCGCCAAGCCCGGCGCCGAGCAAGCCGCTCACGCTGCCGGAGAAGATGCCGCCGAGCATACCGCCGGCGAATACGACCGCGGCCGTGAGGAGTCCAAAGAGTGAGAACAGCACGTGCAGCCAGCCGAGGATTTTGATGTGCGTGGCCATGGGCGGGGATGGGTGGAGGTGCTGACGCGGGCTCCCGAACTGCCAAGAAGATCTCGACGGCTCGCAGGAACGCAAGAGCAAGCGCCTGACGGCGCTGGACTCTGAGCGAAAATCTCTGCGCCGAGGCCATGGCCCGGGCGGCGTGAGCGCTCCGCAGTGGGCGCGTAAGCCCGTCAAGAGAATTACGAAAGAATCCCCGGCGAAGTGGACGGAAATTACGAAAGCACGTGTCAGGAATTACGAGAGCGCGTGCAAAATGACAGGCAATGCACAGAGAGCCCAGACCGTCGTGGTCTGCACCTCTAGGCGCGACCTGTGCCCTTCGGACTACGCGTGAGGGAGGACACTGCTCAGGAACTTCAGCGGCGTCGGATTCTTGTAGAGCGCGACCTCGAATTGCCTTCGCGTCAACAGGCCGCGCAGTACTCGACGCCTGCCGCTTCGTGCGTCGCGACCGGTGATGAACTTGAGCATGCTACTAGTGGTCGCTTCCTGCTCGCCCGCGTTGACATGGGGCAGGAGGCTCTTCAGGAACCCGCCGGTGCCGACGTTGAAGATGAAGCTGCCGAGTGCGTCCACCTGGTTCTGCGTCAGGTCGATCGTGATCCTATCAAGCCCCGGGTTCACGACGCGCTCGACATCTTTCCTGAACAGCGTGTCGGCTTCGGCTTCGGTGATACCGCCGGAGTAGTTCTCGCCCTTACGGATCAGGTGCCCGTACCCGATCGTCAGGTTTCCTGCCCCGTCGTCATAGACCTTGGGCATGAAGGCCTCGCGCTCCCGAATGCGCGCGAGCCCAGAATCGCTCATGCGCTTGGGTGCTGCTGCTACTGTCGCGGCCGGCGCGGCGACAGCGGCAGCCGGTCCTCGGACACGCGGCGCGCTGATGCACGCACAAGCCGCCACAACGGTCGCGGTCGCCCGCATCTTCCAGACTTCTCTCATCGCTTCGTGGTCCTCTGTGACCAACGGGCAGGCGATGTGCCATCGACAGTTGCGGCGCCGAAATTCGGGCGTAGCCGAGGCGGGCTCTTACCGGAGGATTGCGGACCGCCTCAGCGTTCGGTTGGACGGTCGGTCATCGAGAACGACGGCTGCAAGTGATGGCGCACGCGAAAACGACACGCGGCACCACCTCGGAGTGAGACGCCACTGGCTTGCCGCGATCTACAGGGAGGGCAAGTGACCCTCACGCCGCCGAGTCACCACCTTGCACAGCTCGGCGCCGAAGAAGAGCGCCTGCGTGCTGACGTTCGCCAACACCAGCACTGGCACCAGCGCTCCAATTGCGTTGTAAGCGCTTCGGCTCTCGCCAACGACTCGGTGATAGAGCGGGATGATCTCGGCGGCGGCCACCCAGACGGTGGCACAGAAGAGCAGGGAGGGCAGGATGTCGCGCCACCGGACCGGTCGCGGCGGAAGGACTTTGAGCAGCGCGCCGTAGGTGATCGCTGCGAGCACGAAGGAGCTCAGCAGCGCCACGACCAGCCCGACCCCGGGAAGAATCGGTACCCGGGCCAGGAGACGGGCGAGCCACTGGAAGGCAGAGAGCACGACGACGCCCAGCACCAGGAGAACACCCCCGCCCACCGTGATGACGAACGCGATGACCCATTCCCGCAGCATCGTGACCACGCGAAGGCGGATGGGTCCGGCCACCGATGGTGGCTCGTATTGCCACACGGCGCGAAAGGTCATGCGCAGTTGGCGAAACAGCAGTGACGCGCTGACCAGCATTCCGACGACGCCGACGATGGTTGCCGCCATCGAACCCTGTTGCACGGTGTCCAGCAGTTGTGTGATCGTGGCCGACAGCGCCGTGCCGAACCGGGTCTCGATGGTCATGAGCACCTGCCGCTCGAGGACCGCCACCGTCATGGAGTAGCGCAGCAACAGGCCGAGCGTCGCGAGCAGCAACAGCAGCACCGGCACCAGGCAGATCGCCGCGTAGTAGATGATCGCTACGGCGAAGTATCGCGCCCGATCACGCTGATACTCGATCCACGCATCGCGCAGCAGCTGGGCAAGCGCTTGGGCGTTTCGGGCGATGGGCATGATCGAGTCTGCAGCAGGCGCGAGGCATGACGCGCGCGCGTCGCTGCTACGTGCTCACTTCTTCGCCGTGGCCATCGTCTCTTTGTACATCCCGATGAGTCGCGAGACCTGTGCGCACTGCGCTGGCATGAAGTCTTTCAGCTGAGACTTCGTCATCTCGGGAAGCCGGCCGAGGCCCTGACGGACGGAGTCGGCCGTTGCCGTCCATGCGGCGCTCGGTTTCACATTCGCGTCGTGCATGTCACGCGTCATCTGGTCGAGCATGTTCGTGACCATCTGACGATGCGCTGGGACCATGGCAGGCATCTGGTCCGGGCTCATCTTCGACATCATGCGAGCGTGAGCTTGCATCGAGTCCATCATGGCCGTGCCCATCATGCCAGGCGCGCCGGCCATCCCGCGCATGCCCGGCATCCCGTGCATGCCGGACATGCCCTGCCTACCCTGCATGCCACCCGTCCCGCCACAGCACGGCGTCGGAACACTCTCCGCACGCACAGCCGGCTGGTTGCCCGGTGCCGGAACACTCTCCGCACGCACCGCCGGCGGGTTCCCCGTGGGGAGATTCCCAGCCGACGATTCGGATCGCTGCTTGCACGCGACCAGGGAAAGGCCAACCGAGGCAATGGCGAGAGTACCAACTGCAGCCCGAATGGTCATCAACTGTCCACCTCCTCCGACATCGCCGAAATCGCCTCGACCAACAGCGATCTCGACCGCGTTCCATCACTGGCGGCACCGCTGCACGCCGATAGCGTGGTCGGCAACGGCCAGGCCAACAACGATGTCGGGGCCAGTCTTTCCCGGTGGCGATTCCCGAGCAGGTTATAGGGTGGGCCAGACGGCCTCTGGCTTCACGGTCTCGACCGGGCAAGTCGCGACCGCGGCGTCCCGCGAGCTGAGAACAATCGCACGAGGTGGCCATGCCACAGACCCCACATGTCGAGGAGCACTTCACCGCAGGCGAGGCTGTGCGCGACGTCGTCATCGGAATGTCCGATGGCCTCACGGTACCGTTCGCGCTCGCGGCCGGGCTGTCGGGCGCCGTTGCCGCGTCACGCATCGTCGTGACGGCGGGCTTGGCCGAAGTGGCTGCGGGTTCGATCGCGATGGGGCTCGGCGGCTATCTCGCGGCGAGGAGCGATGCCGAGCACTACGCGAGCGAACTGGCGCGCGAAGAGCGCGAGATCGTCGAGGTGCCCGAGGTTGAAGCAGCAGAAGTGCGCCAGATTCTCGAATCATATGGTGTGGAATCGAGCGACGCGGCGACCGTCGTGGCGTCGATGCGGCGGCGGCCAGACAAGTGGCGGGACTTCATGATGCGCTTCGAGCTCGGTCTCGAGGAGCCCGATCCCCGCCGCGCGCTCCGGAGTGCTCTCACGATAGCGGCGTCCTACGTGGTCGGCGGCCTCGTGCCGCTCGTGCCATACATGCTCGCGCCGACGGTACGAGAGGCGCTCGGCATCTCCGTCGGGCTCACCTTGGCCGCGTTGCTCGTATTCGGATATGTGAAGGGTCACTTTACCGGTGCTGGACCCGTGCGCAGCTCTCTCCAGACCGCGGTGATCGGCGGGTTGGCCGCCGCCGCGGCATTCGCGATCGCTCGGCTGATCGCATGATTCGGTGCGCCGTGAGTCAAGCTTAACGCTGGATTAACGGGGCGCCGAACGCCTCACGGCGTCCGTGTCGGTTGCGTACTCTTCGGTCATGCGATTGCTCGTTGTGGAAGATGATCCCCAGCTCGGTGCCATGCTCGCCCGCGGCCTGCGCGAGCGCGCGTACGCCGTCGATCTCGTTGCGGACGGCGACGATGCGCTTCACCATGCCGCACTCCATGACTACGACGCGGTCGTGCTCGACTACATGCTGCCGCGGCGCGACGGGATCGCCGTCGCTCGGGCGTTGCGAGCGCGCGGACTGCAGGTCCCGATCCTGATGCTGACGGCTCGCGACGCCGTCGTCGATCGTGTCGCGGGACTCGACGCCGGGGCCGATGACTATCTCGTGAAGCCGTTCGCCTTCGACGAGCTGCTCGCGCGGTTGCGCGCGCTCACTCGACGGGTCGGCGCTGTCCTGCCGACGATTCACGCGGTTGGAGACCTCACGATCGACACGCGGGCGCAGCGCGTCGAAAAACGCGGTGCGCTCGTCCCGCTCACGGCGAAAGAGTACGGGCTGCTGGAGTATCTCGCGCTCCACCGCGGCGAGCTCGTGTCGCGTTCGGCGATCACGGCCCACGTCTGGGATGAGAATCATGATCCGATGAGCAACACGCTCGAGGTCTACATCAACCGACTTCGTAAGAAGATCGACGACGAAGACATGTCGTCGTACATCCAGACACGGCGGGGTGCTGGTTACATGTTCGACTTACCGGCGCCGACGGTATCGGATTCGCGGTCGTGACTGCAACGAGTGTTCGTGCGCGATTGACTCTGTGGCACAGCGGACTGCTCGCGCTGCTCGTGAGCGCGTTCGCCGTCGCGAGCTACGTTTTTCTTGGCCGCACGGAGCTGGCGCGCACCGACCGCACGTTGCAGGAGCAGTCCGAGATCGTCGCGCAGGCGATGAGTACCGCCGCGGCGGGAGGGGCGATCACGCGCGCCGATACGACCCGACTGCTCAGTGTGATTCACGATCTGCGCGCGCGGGGAATTCGCGCATGGGTGTTCGATGCCGCCGGGCACCCGATGCTCACGACCGAAATGGTCGAAGAGGGCGAAGGCGCCGCCGAAGAGCGTCGTGTGCTCGGCGACACTGTGCCGACGGCGCAGCTGGATGCCGTCGGTGTTCAGGCGAAGGGCGCCGTCGTGCTGCGGACGATCCCAACCGACTCGGCGCGCGCGCGACTGCACGGTGCGCCGCTCGCCGCGAGCCTCGGCGGCGGGGCGATTGTTGTTTCGAGCTCTCTGCGGGATCTGGATACCCTGTTGGCGCACGCACGCGATGCGGCCGTCGCGGCCGTAGTCGTCGCCGTCCTGTTGTCGGCGCTTGCGGGCTACATACTCGCGCGGAAGAGCCTGAGCCCTGTGGCGGCGATGAGTGAGCAGGCGGATCTCATTGGTGCCGCGAATCTGCACGAGCGCCTTCCCGTCACGAATCCGCACGACGAGCTCGGGGGACTTGCGACGACGTTCAACCGCATGCTCGACCGCGTGGACAGTGCGTTCGACCAGCAGCGCCGCTTCATGGCGGACGCGTCGCATGAGCTGCGAACGCCGGTCGCGATTCTGCGGGGCGAAGCCGACATCACACTCTCGTCGGACGATCGGACGCGTGAAGACTACCGCGGTGCGCTGGTGGTCGTCCGCGACGCCGCCGACCGCCTGTCGCGGACGGTCAACGATATCTTTCTGTTGGCACGCGTCGATGCCAGTCAGGTGCCAACTGCTCCGGCCCCGCTCTATCTGGACGAAGTCGTCGCGGATACGTGCCGAGCAATGCGCTCGCTTGCGACGCAGCGGGGGATCAAGCTCGAATGCGAAACGCCGGGCGAGATCGCGTATGTTGGCGACGAGACGCTCCTCGCGCGGCTCGTGATGAATCTCATCGACAATGCGATCAAGTACTCTGACGATTGTGGCGCGGTGAGCGTTCGTCTCTGGCGAGATGCTGGAGGGATCCGTCTCACGGTCGCGAATGGCGGCCCCGGGATTCCTCCTGAGGCCCAGCCACACGTGTTCGACCGCTTCTACCGCGGTGACGCAGCGCGGACGCATGCAGGCAATGGGACGAGCGCGAGCAGTGGAAGCGGGCTCGGACTCGCCATCGCGAGGTGGATCGCCGAGCTCCATGGGGGCGAATTGACGCTCACGGCGTCGGAACCAGGGCGAACCGTGTTCGCCTTTCGGCTCCCGAGTGAGCCCAGGTCGCCCGACGCTCTGTAGGTCGGGTTTATCGAGCGTTCAGGTTGATGCGAGAGCTTTGATCTGAACCTCGTTGCCGGAGTCCGTCCCGTGGTGTCGCTCGACCAAATCGCGCACTGGCTCGAACCCTGGAATCATCTCTTCGCCCATTCCAAGTGGGTGTCGGGTACCGTGACCGGCGCGCACATCCTGTTTCTCATGTTCGGTGGCGGGCTCGCCATAGCGGCCGATCGTACGACGTTACGGGTCGATCATGCCGACTCTGAGGCGCGTGAGGAGCAGATCCGAGAAATTCGAGCGGTTCACGTGCCGGTACTCGTTTCCCTCGTGATCCTCCTCGTGAGTGGCGTGCTGCTCGCCGCGTCGGACATCGAGACCTTCCTGCCGTCGGGGTGGTTCTGGCTCAAGATCGGGCTCGTCGTGCTGCTCATGATCAACGGCTCCGTGCTTACCCTGACCGAACGGCGACTGGGTCGAGGGATGACGGACGCGGACTGGGTGCGAATGCGGACGCTTGCCTGGGCGAGCATCGTGCTCTGGACGGCGACCACCGTTGTCGGTCTCGTCCTCCCGAACATCTCGTGAATGTCGCGGTCCTAGGAGAGCTTGACCGCCGCGGCGGCCCACTGAGCGTCGTCGGTATCCTCCTGGTACAGCTTCTCGAGATCGACGGTCACGTTGCCGCCGGCGCGAACGATCGCGAACCGATCCATGTTGCGCGTCGCTCGGCCGCTGCCGGGGACGTAGTCGCCGTTCGGCTGAAAGCGCGAGTGATGCTTCGGGCACTGGAACTGATGCTCGCCGTCTTCCCAGTGAAGCGCCGTGTTCTGATGCGGACAAGACAGGTTGAACGCGTACACCGCGCCCTGCCAGCGCACGAGAATCACTTCATTCTTCTTGTCGATCTGCGCGCCGTCCGCCGCGGGAATCCCGTAGCTGACCGTCTGGCCGGCGTGGCGCGTCCCCTCGATGAACTCGAGCGGCATCGCGAGCGCCGTTGCGCGACTCACTCCGACGGCGACGAGCGCGCCCGCCATGCTCAGAAACGTGTCGCGCAAAAAGCGCCGACGGCTCGAAGGCAACTCGCAGCCGACACAGCTCGAAGCGCCGGACGTCTCGTCGTTCGATCTATTCATCATGGGTTCGCTCATCGTTGTCATCGTGTACATCCTACTACTGTACTTACCCCAATTGCGAGATCCGGTTCGCGAGTGATCTCGCATTTATCCAGCGTTAAGGAACGAGTTGCGCGCGTCCCCTGTCGCGACGAGGAAATGCGAATACAGGACACGCGAATACAGGGCCGCCCCATCCTCTCTTGAACCCTTTGAGGAATTCATGCAGATCGGACGCACTGCTGCATTCGTTGCGCTTGCTGCCGCGACCATTCTAGTCGCTTGCCATCACAGCGTCGCTTCGAGCTCGCCAACGCCGAGCGCGGCATCGACGAACACGGGGACGAGGGGCGTGTCTCCCGGCGCGCCGCCGCGGCGCGTACCGCCATCTCGCGACAGCCTCGTCACGCTGCGCGCGGTCTACATCGCGCAGGTCATGAAGTCGATCGCCGGCCGCGAGAACGAGCCTGCAGATCAGGTCTTCAAGAATGTGCAAGTCCTGAAAGGCATCACGGCGTCGCAACTGGTCGATGTCATGGACAAACAGTACTCGGTCGCGATGAGCTGGAATTGCACCAACTGCCACCGCTTGGCGCCGCAGGGGAACTTTGCAAGCGACACGTCCGCCGATAAGCGTCGCGCGCGGTTCATGCAGCAGATGCAGAACGACATCAATGGCGTCGAGCTGCCGAAGCTCTATCCGCGCGACACGCCAAAGGTGAGCTGCGCCACATGCCATCGCGGGTACAACGAGCCGCCGTCGGCAGAATATCTGTTGCCCGAGCGTGGAAAGCCCGGTGGTCTGCCATTCCCGCCGGCGCGGCCAGGACACTGAACGACTCGCTTGGCAGGGTACGTCGTTCGCGGCGTGTCAATCCGTTAACTGAGCATCTCGCTCACGACACGGAGTAGTGGAATGAGTGGAAACGAAAATCGGCCGAACTGCTCCAGCTGTCTCATGATGGCTGGCAGTGCGCTCTCGCAGACCGAATCGGGCATCGGGCGGCGAGCGTTCCTCGTGCAATCAGGGATACTCGCCGCAATGGCAGCTCTCGCGGCGTGCAGCGGAGTTGGCGACGCGACCGCGCCCAGTATACCGGCGAACAGCCAGATCAACGTCGGGGATTTTCCGACGCTCGCAAATGTCGGCGGCGTTGCGGTGATGGCGCTGGGCGGCGCGCCCGTCGCGATCGTCCGCACCGGAACGTCCACGTTTCTTGCACTGTCGCGGGTCTGCACGCACCAGGGCGGCATCGTGGAACAGTCGGGCAACCGCTGGGTGTGCCCGGTGCACGGTGCCACGTACGACCTGAACGGCAATTGGATCGGCGGGCAGCGGACGTCGAGCCTTCATCAATACACGACGGCGTACGACGCGGCATCAAACACACTGACCATCGGCTGATCGTTCTTGCCGTTGCAACAACTCGGAGCCCGTTATGCTCGCTACCGGTCTATTGCTCCTCGCGATCGCGCGCGCGCCGCTCGACACACCGACGTTCCGCCCATGGGTTCTCGACACGACGTTCGCCGCACGGATGGGAGTGTTGGCGCCGCTCGACACGCCGGTGAAGCGACGACGCGCGGTCACCTATAGCGATCAGTACTACACGCGCCTCACGATTCATCGATATGGCAGCTACCTGATGCTGCCGATGTTCGCCGCCGAGTACGCGCTCGGTCAGAACTTGATCAACGACGCGAGCCCGTCGGATTGGATGAGGCCGACGCACACCGGCGTCGCGCTCGGGATCGGGGCGTTGTTCACGATCAATACGGTCACGGGCGCGTGGAACCTGTGGGAGTCCCGCGATGATCCCTCGGGTCGCGGCCTACGCATCACACACACCGTGCTGATGCTCGCGTCGGATGCCGGGTTCGTGGTTACCGGTGCGGTGGCTCCGGGCGAGCACTCCCGCGACTTTGCCACGGTTCAGGCGAGGCGGAACCGTCACCGCAACTGGGCCATCGGATCGATGGCTCTCTCGACTGCGGGCACCGCGCTGATGTGGTTCGTGAAGCATTGAGGACGTCGAGTGCGTTGATTGCGCTGGTGTGCGTCTGTTCATGCGGCTTCCTTCCCATCAGCCGGAGTTCGCTCGCTGGAACGGAACTCCTCGAGGTGGTTCCGAAGATCGGTTTCCACAGCTCGATCATCGACTTCGCCTGCGCCGCTCGACTCCGAGTTCGATGGTTGTGGTGATGCCGGTTCACAACCAGACTACACGCTGAACCGCCTGAAGAACCGCGTCGATGACGGACAGTACGTTCCTGTTCCGTGGACGATGATCGCGAAGCTTCCCTGGCCGAGGCGAGTTGGATATCGCTTTCGGAACCAATGGACCGCGGGAGAGTCCGAGGAAGTCAGACGCTTCGAGGGCGCCGCAGTCGAGGTGGAGGGGTATCTCGTAGGGTTTAAGCTAGAGATCCCCGAGCCGCCCAATTGCTACTCGCCGGCCGCGCGTCACCGAGACTTTCACCTGTGGCTCTCGGAGCGCGAGGCTGGCAATTCGCGTCACAGTATCGTCATCGAGATCACACCGCGTGTTCGGTCTTCTCACCCGAGTTGGACCGAGGAGTCTCTCGATAGCCTACCGCCGAAGTGATCTCCTTGTTGGAACCACTCAACCCGCCGGTACGAGACGTCGATATTTCCGGCCGTCGATCGTGATGCTCGTCGGCGAATCGATGGTGAATGGGATCGCCGCGCCGTTGTACGCAGAGAAGCCACCGGCGTTGTTGAGATCGAGTGCCGGAAGACCACTGGGTTTGCAGGAGGACGCGAGCGACGTGGTGAAACTTGCGCCGGTCACCGTGTAGCAGCCTCGCTCCCAGCCGGCGGTGACGCTGAGGCTTGGCGCCTCCTGCGCTTCCTGATACAGGTACGTTCCGTCCGGCTCGAACACCACGAAGCTTCCATCGACACCGTCGGCGCGCGTGAAAGCGCCGACCAGGGAGGTGGCGACTGACGCAACGGCGTTCAAGACGTACGTGCCGTCGCTGGTCGTCAGTGTGAGTACGTCGTTCGTCCTCGACATTGTTCCGGTCAGGCCGGTCGGAGTAGCGGCCTGCGAATCCCAGATCCCGCATGCGCCGTTCCGGTCGGTCAGCGCCGATCGAACGGAGAACGTTCCACTGGAGCCGCGCGAGTAAACGCCGTACTCGGCGCCGTTGCCGTTCTGAGGACAGGTCGGATCATCGGTTCGATCGGCGAACGAATACGTCCCGTCGGAGAGAAGCATGAGGAAATCGCGGCGCCCGCTGCCGGCATCGATCGCGTAGACGCCGTCGTATCCTGCGAGCCCGGAGTTCGCTTTGCATGCGACGAAGGCGTCGGTCACGTTGTTCGTCCCGATCTTGCCGCGCGCCCGGGCGAGCGCGCACGACTGGCGGAAATCCGACGCCGAGCCGGGAGGCATCGCGGTGATAACGATGCTGTACTGATTTCCCGTCTGGAGCACGTTGGCGAAGGTGAACGCCGACGAACCCGCGGCGATGGATAACGACGCGCCGCCATTCAGGCTCAGTGCGAGGCCGGAGCTTCCGTAACCGGACGCTGCTCCGCCCACCGTGAACCCCGGCGCGCCACACGTCAGCGTGAGATTCGCGACATCGGCGTTCGTGACCATGCCCGAGCCGTTGTTCAGCGCGCACGTCTGACCGGTGGGTTGCGACACGACCTTTACCGCATAGTTGGTTCCGCTTGCGATTCCGGCGAACTCGAAGGCCGAAGCGCCGGAAGCAATCGAGATCGGATTCCCTGTGCCGTTCGCGAGGGTGAGTCCTCCCGCGGTGAGCCCACCGACCGTTCCGCGGACGGCGTACACGTTCGTGGTGCAGGTCATGGTCGGACCGTCGATGTCCAAGTCGCCCATGGTGCCGGTTCCACCGCCGATGGCGCAGGTCTGCCAAGGACTCGACGGCTGGGCCTTCACCGAAATCGTGAATTGCGTTCCCTTGGAAACGTTGGTGAAGTAGAGGAAGGAATTGGTCGGCAGCGGAAGTTGGTCATTGGCGCCGTTGAGCTGAACGACGGTTCCGTTCCCCTGCAGGTTCGTGATCGCCACGGCGACCCGATGTCCACCTGTTGGCGAGGTGCCGCCTGGCCCACTCGTGGATTCTCCACCGCCGCACGCGGTGGCGCACGCGGCCATCATGACCGCGGCGATTGAACGTCGATGCTGTAACACTCGAAGGGATCCCCAGCGTCGGAGGTCGGATTCATCGAGGCGCGGGGCGCGCTCCGCGCGCCCCGCCTCGAGGACGGTCGCCGGAATCAAATGTTCGAGCGTTATCTCTCCGTTATTCGCCTGCGGTGCGTCGGCCGAAGAGGCAGCACGACTTGCGGTTAGCGCGGCGTCGCCGACGGCGCACGCTGCGACCAGTCGATGTCGGTTCTCACTCCGGTCCAGATCGAAAGTGGACCGTGTAGCAGCGTTGTACCCACGGACTCGTCGCCTAGACGGACGCGAAACTCGCCGTCGAGCGGGATCGGATCAGGCGAGAGTAATACCACGCGGCCATTGATGGCGACGCCACATCGACCGTCCGGAAGGATCTGCAATCGGAGCGTCCACCAACCGCCGCCTCCTAGAGGGGCCGCTTGGGATCCGAGCGCGACGAGTTGAGACGACCCGCCCAATACTGCAAGCCGACCGGCACCCCAGGTGCCTGGTTGGGGAAATGTCACGCCGCATTGTGCATCCTGGCGACCGGGCGTTGGAGGCGCCTTACGCTGATCGGCCGCGAGCATCGCTGCCGTATCGATTCCCGCGACGATGGCGGCGCGCATTCGTTGATGG
>Ga0310811_10002345_pt1 | contig 23667 bp, 23 predicted proteins | sample YCmetagenome_FD_207642 | JGI IMG/M metagenome (GOLD analysis project Ga0310811, IMG submission 207642) | Soil microbial communities from experimental microcosm in Duke University, North Carolina, United States - YC | ecosystem: Engineered > Artificial ecosystem > Soil microcosm > Unclassified ... | reverse complement strand
GGCGGCTGCACTCAGCCCTCGACTACCACAGCCCGATCGAGTACGAACTCCGATCGGCTACCCTGGCCACAGCCGCATAGCAACCGGTGTCCACTCTTCAGGGACAAGCCCCCTGTTGCTATGCGGTCCTGCCAGGCGCGTCGAGTCTCGGTCGGGATCTGGTAGCCGATGGCGGAGTGTAGTCGCCGTTCGTTGTATGCCTTGATCCAGTTCTCGATGTCGCGGCGGGCGCTGGCTCGGTTGGGCCAGTATCCGACGCCGATCTCGGTCTTGATCGTGGCGAAGAACGATTCGGCTGCGGCGCCGTCGAGGCAGGATCCGGTTCGGCTGGTGCTCTGCCGGATGTCCATGCGGTGCAGCGTGTTCCGGTAGGCTTTAGCGTGGTATTGAGATCCGCGGTCTGTGTGCATGATCGCGTTGCCTGCGACCAGGCCGGCGCGGTGGGCCATCGTGATTGCGTCGATGGCCAGGCTTGTGCGCATGTGTGGCGCGGTCGCGTGCCCGATCAACTCCTTGCTGCACAAGTCCAGGACTGTCGCGAGGTAGAGCCAGCCCTCGCCGGTCGGGAAGCAGCTGATGTCTCCGGTCAGTTTCAGTCCGGGCATCGGAGCGGTGAACTCGCGGCGTATGAGGTCTGGAACCGCTGCTGCCGCGGGGTCGGGCTTGGTCAGATTCCGGCGCTTGCGCCGGGTGATCCCGGCAAGGCCGTGCTCGCGCATCAGCCGGGCTACGCGGTGGCGCCCGACTTTGAGGCCCTGGCGTTTGAGTTCGTGGGTGACTCGTTCGGCCCCGTATGCCGGATGTGACGTGTGGATCTCGGTGATCCGTGTGACCAGGTCTTGGTCGTCTACCGCGCGCTCGTCGCGGCGGGCCTGTGCCCTGACCCAGGAATGGTAGTTGCTGTGGTCGGTCACCAGAATTCTGCACAGCCGCCGGATCCCGAAGCGGCCACGCAGGCGGTGGACGAACGCGAACCGCTCACGCGCCGGAGCATGATGGATCAACGGCTCTGCGGCCTCGCGCAGAATCTCGTTCTCCACGCGCAGCCGCTCGATCTCCCGCCGCTGCTCGCGCAACTCGGCACGCAAGGATCCAACGGTGGCCGTCAAGTCTTGATGGTCGCGCCAGCGGATAGACATGAGTAAGGACTCTGTCTGATTGACGCTGCCACGCCGTGTGGCGTTATCGAATCGTGCCTCAAATCCGCCGCCGAGGCTCGGAACCGAGTCCGGAGCGTGAACGTCTCGACCAGCGCGTATGCCAAAGTGGTGTCGAAAACCATGTGGACTCCAATTCGCCTGAGACGGGACACCTGCCACCACCAAACCGCGGACTGCCCCGTTGGAGCTTGCCTGAGGGAGGCCCCGCCGGAGGCATTACCTCTTACTCCCAGGTTCATCGCTCCGTTCGTCGCTAGCCCGGCGCGGGCCGAGACGACGGAGGAGCGGAGCCCGACCAAGAGATTTGGCTGCCGATTCCCGCAGTCGGCTCGCGCGCGTCGATGATCGTCTGCGCGCTCAATTCCTTCCCGGCGCTGACCGGCCGGGCGCGGACGGCGCGGCACGCGCTGCTACGCCGATCAGAGCCGAGTTTGGCAGAACTCTGCAACCAGTGTGCTGTCCGCCGAGTCCTCTCGGTGGACAGCTGCACGCCTAACGCGGGGCCATTGACCAGCCCGAATACCGCCGATCGCCGCGAATCCGCCCGACCCACGGATTCACGCGTCAATTCCCACGGGGCATTTGTTCATCTTCGATCCCGGCAAGATCATTCCGGGTCCCTCCCACTTCCCTCCCACTTTCACCCGAAAGACCGTCAGATGGTCTAGTCCATGAGAGGGGAAATGCGGAGAAAGCCCACGTCAACCCGGTGGTCGGATGTCCAACCTCGGTAGGGCGGGTGGGACTCGAACCCACGACCCAAGGATTATGAGTACACGAACATCAAGGCCATTCTATGTCAGTCCGTGCCGTTCTATGTCGGACGGTGCCGGATCGTCCACCGGCCCCGGGTGGCCTGAGTCCGCCACCGTCCGTACAAATTCAGATTGTGCCGACGAGTGTCGGATCATCCGAAGGCGTCCCGCTCGCCATTCGCTCGCCATCCGTTCGGATGTGTGCGCTTCAGTCGACCCCCACAAGGGCGGCATGTCGGACACGGGCGGGACAGTTTTCTCCATTAGGGAGCTGTGATAATGCCTCACGCTTGATTGTACGTCAGCAATTTCTGCCGGCCTGTCAGCTCGCGAGTGGGCCGTGTCCGGTTGCGTCCGCGACGGTCCGGATGATGTCATTCCGTCCGCCACGGTCCGCCGAGTACCGGATGGTGTCACATCGTCGCCGACATGATCCGACATGATCTGGCGCTGGCCGACATGCGACGGTGTCGTCTGGGACCATGCGGCGCTGGCGTTCCGTCGAATGTCGATTTCTGCACCCGGGCGAGCAATCGCGTAGTTGGTCTGGCACTTTCTGTCAACACGGTTGCGGCGGAGTGGGCGTTGCGGGTGAATTCGCAGCTGACCTCCGGTGAGCGCTCCGGGCCGGTCGCCAGGGTCGCCGAGCGCAGGTCGACGGCCAGGTCAAGGGCGATGTTTGCTGATGTTCTTCCTGGCCGGTGAGACTCCGCAACACGGCTGCGGTGCCACTGGACGGCGGGTAAAGAAAATTCTATACTCGGGGAGTGGTCGAACAAGAAGAGTGGGCGATCTACGTCGTTGACGAGGTGAGGGACTTCATCCGCACCTGCGACACGAAGACGCGAGACCGCATCAACGATGCCATCGACGCGCTCGCGGAGAACGGTCCAGGCCTCGGCCGTCCCACCGTGGACACGCTGAACCACACGAATATGGCGAACCTGAAGGAGCTGCGGCCCGGCACGGTGCGCATCCTGTTCTGCTTCGACCCGTACCGCTCGGCGATCCTGCTCGTGGCCGGGGACAAGCGCGGCGAGTGGAGCCGCTGGTACAGGGACGCAATCCCGCTTGCCGAGGAGCGTTACAAGGCGTACCTGGCCGACAGGGCCGAAGAAGAGGAGGAGGGTGCCCGATGAGCGGCTACTCGAAGTGGTCCGACATCCGTGCCGAGATGGTGGCCGAGGCCGGTGGCGAAGAAGGGCTGGCAGCCGCTCGCGTGGAGCGGGAGGCTGCGGAGGCCGGTTGGAAGCTGGCCGAGCTGCGTAGGCGCCAGGGGCTGACCCAGACCCAGCTGGCTGAGCGCATGGGCGTCACGAAGGCCCGCGTCTCGCAGATTGAGCGCGGCGACGTCTCCACGCAGGACGTCGTGGCCCGATATGTGGAGGCATTGGGGGGTCGTCTTCAGCAGACTGTCCACTTTCCCGGTGGAGACGTCGTCGTGATCGCGCGCACGGTTCTCGCGCCGACTGCTGCTGCTCCTGTCAAGAAGCCGGCGAAGAAGCGCGCGGCGAAGGCGAAGAAGACGCTGGCCGACGCGTAGTCTGGCTCGCACTTTTCCAAAAGGGTACGGATCCTGTGAGGGTGTCGACTGATCAGGGGTCGTGGTAGACGCGTTTCCGGTATCTCGCCCGTACTATGCCAGAACTCGCATGTCGGCCGTGACCCGCGGTCTCCCGTCATGCCTCGAATACGATTATGGTCTCGGACCGTGTTCTTCCGGGTGTGCCGCCTCGCGCTAATTCGGGTCTTCGCCGCGCTCACCCTCCTCTCCTGCGGCGACTGCGCCAAGACCGCGGAGATACTCGTGTCGCAGCGCAACTCTCCCGTGTCACCCGCCGAAGCGGACGGTATCCGCCCTTCACGGTCAGGACACGTGCGCAAGCCGGGGGACGAGTCGGAGCGGCGACTTCCGTACCTGCGGATCGCGGCGCGAGGTGGCGGTCGCGCCGGTAGGCTGCTGCGTCATGACGCTCACCCCGCGTGAACGGCTCGCTGCCGTTCTCGACCGTCAGTTCGGCAAGACCGCCTGCGCCGCGACGGCATCTGCCGAGCCCGGCATGCTCGAGCTCGGTGTGGCCGGCCTCGGCCCCATCGCGCTGCCGGTCACGTCGGCCCAGGCGAAGAAGCTGCGTGAGCTCGCGGCGCCGGCCAAGTACGGCAAGGGAGCCGAGACTCTCACCGATGCCTCCGTTCGTGACACCTGGGAGGTGCCGCGCGAGAGCGTGCGTGTGGGTTGGGGCGGGCAGTTTGAGTCCGTACTCGCTTCGATCCGCGACGACCTGGGCCTGCCGCCGACCTGCGCTCTGCGTCCGGAGCTGCACTCGATGCTGGTCTATGAGCGCGGCCAGTTCTTCCTCCCGCATCAGGACTCGGAGAAGCACGACGGCATGGTCGCTACCCTCGTGGTGGTCCTCCCGCACCGGCATACCGGCGGGGAACTCGTCATCGACTCGGGCAAGGAGAAGGTGGAGGTGCGCGGGGACGAGCGCAAGCTTGTGTTCGCGGCCTTCTATGCCGACACGCATCACGAGGTGAAGCAGGTGCGTACCGGCGCGCGTATCTGCCTGACCTTCAATCTCGTGCTGGAGGGCGGGACGCGGCCGCGCGCGACCGGTTCTCAGCCCGCCATCGCCGAGATCGAGCGGCATCTGCGCGAGCACTTCGCCACGCCGGTGCCGCACAACCCTTATGCGCGCGAGACTGTGGCGCCGGACCGGCTGGTGTGCTTCCTTGCGCACCAATACACCGAGCGCGGCCTCGACTGGGACCGGCTCAAGGGCGCGGACGCGGTGGTCGCGGGTCTGCTGGGCGACGCCGCGCAGCGCGCGGGCTGCCGCACCATGCTCGCCCTGACCGAGGTGCACGAGACATGGGACGCCTACCCTGAACGCGAGTACCGCCGCCGCTCCTGGCACGAGGATTTCGAGGAGGATGACGAGGACGACTCGGACGACGGTCCGTATGAGCTGATCGATTTGATCGACGGGGAGACCCGCCTCGTTCACTGGATCGACGGGGAGACCGGCACCGCGGAGAACATCGAGCTCGACGTCCGCGACGTCGAAGTCTGCAAGGCCCCGGACCACGCCATGCATGAGCCCTATGAGCAGAGCTACGAGGGCTACATGGGCAACTGGGGCAACACTCTCGACCGGTGGTACAGGCGCGTCGCGCTCGTGGTCTTCCCGGCGGAGCGGGAGTTCGCGATCCGCACCGAGGCCTCGACGAGGTGGGCGCTCGAACGCATTACCGAGCAGGCCGCGCAGGGCGATGCCGACGGGGCGAGGGCCCGGGTGCGTGAGCTCGAGCCCTGGAGCTTATCGAGCCCGGACGAACTGTGCGCCGCGCTCCAGGCCGCTCTCGCCGTCGACGATGCGGCAACCGCGACGCTGCTGCTGAACCAGGTCCGCCCAACGCAACTGCGGACTGAGACCGCAGCGCAGCTCGCCGCCGTCGCCGACAAGTACGGTGTCGCCTGGATCGAGACGATCGTCGGTGTCTGGGGCGCGCGCCGTGAGGACCGGTTCTACCGCACCGACGATAGTGCTTGGTACTCGGAGCTGCCCGAGCTCTGCGCGGTCCTGCACGGGGCGGGGCACGGGGCGCGCGCTGCCGCCGCGCTGCTTGTGGGGCAGGCGTGGCAGGCGCTGCTTGCCAAGGCCCGGGTCCACTCCCGGACCTGGCCGACGCGGCAACAGACCCAAGCGCTCGAAAGCCTTGCCCCGCGGCTGTCCCAGCTCCTCGCCGCGATCGAGGCCTGCGACGCCGACTCGACGCGCGAGGAGATCGCCTGTACCCTGCCGACGCTCGACGACGGACTCACCACGTGGCTGCGTACCGCCGCCCGTATCGGTGGCCCGGGAAGCAACGTCCTCGCTGCGGAGACTGCGCGACGCCTGCGAGCGCTACTGGCCCGACCTTGCCGCGACCGCGACGACTGGTCGATCCCGGCACCGGACGGCTGCGGCTGTGAACTGTGCGCGCGCCTCGACGCGTTTCTCGCCGACCGGGACCAGCGCGTGCTCGAGTGGCCGATCGCCACCGCCTCGCGGTCCCACATCCACAGCCGCATCGACTCCGCGGAACTGCCCGTCAGCCATGTCACGCGACGCCAAGGACGCCCCTACACGCTCGTGCTGACGAAACAGGAGACGCTTTTTACACGGGAACGCCAGGAGCGTGAGCGGGATGAAGCCGACCTGGCCGCACTGGGGCACGCAGGTACCTGACATTTGATCGCGTCGTCGTGCGGAAGGACCGTGAGCAGGCAGTAGTCCTCGCCGGGCTCCGGAGAGAGCCACTGATTTGCTCATCCCATTTGTCCCGGGAGCCGGCCGCGCCCTTCACCGTCGTTCGTGGGCAGAAGCCAACCGCGACCGCCGGGCGGCTCGCCGTGGCGGCCTGAGCGAAAAGAAGACGCCGGTCGCGCACGGATGCCACGCCGCCCGTCGGACCGGGTGGTACTGTGGCCAAGTCAGCTGTCCTGCTGGACGCACTCCTTGGGTCGGGCGTTCTCCCGGCCGTTCTGAATCCGATGAACCCTGCTCCGGGTGCAGATCTATCGCGTCATGTGAACGGTGCTCGAATCTCTTCCACTCTCCTGGCGCGTTCGCGTGCCACCGGCCGACCACGCGGACGGGTTCTCAAGGAGGGTCTGCCCCGTGTGGGGCCGGTCGCTCGTGACTCGAGTCCCCGGCCGCCTGGCTTCGATGGCATGTGAGGCGTATCGCCGATGGTCAACTATGGTTTCCTGAGTACCTATCCGCCGACCCAGTGCGGGCTGGCCACGTTCTGCGCGGCGCTGCTACGGCAGTTGTTGAATCCGGTGGCGGGTGACCGCTGCGGCATCGTGCAGGTAGTCGACGGGGCCTATCGGACGCTGGGGCACGAGCCGGGTCCGGAGTCGGTCACCGGGCACCGGGTCAGTGCCGGGCGCGCGGCCGAGGTGCTCAACCGGTATGACGTCCTGATCGTCCAGCACGAGTACGGCATCTACGGCGGACTCGACGGCGAAGACGTGCTCGACGTGCTCGAGCACATCGACATCCCGGTGATCGCAGTACTGCACACGGTGCCGGCCTGCCCGACGCCGCATCAGCACCAGGTGCTCCAGCATGTGGTCCAGGCGGCCGACGCCGTGGTCGTGTTGTCCCAGAGCGCCGCCGCCATTCTCGAGCGCGACTACCTGATCGGCGCGCGCCGGGTCTGTGTCATTCCGCACGGCGCACCGGCCCTCGGGCGCACCCTGCCGGGCTCGGCGGACGCGTGTCGCAGGCCGACGATCCTGACCTGGGGACTGCTGGGACCGGGCAAGGGAATCGAGTGGGCCCTAAGCGCCCTCAGCCATCTCAGCGACCTGCATCCGACCCCCCGTTACCTGGTGGTCGGCCAAACTCATCCGAAGGTGCTCGCCCACCAGGGCGAGGCCTATCGCGACGGCCTGCGCCGCCGCGCGCAGGCCGAGGGCGTCTCGGAGCTCGTCGAGTTCGACCCGGTCTACCGGGAGGTCGGGCCGCTGATGGACATCGTGCGCCAAGCCGACGTGGTACTGCTGCCCTACGACTCGTCCGAGCAGGTCACCTCCGGGGTGCTCATCGAGGCCGTCGCGGCCGGGCGCCCCGTGGTCGCGACCGGGTTCCCGCACGCCCGGGAACTGCTCGCTGACGGGGCCGGCCTGGTGGTGGCGCACCGGGACCCGAGGGCGATGGCCGAGGCGATCCGCCGGGTCCTGACCGAACCGGGCCTCGCCGAGACGATGAGGCAGCGCTGCGCCGAACTGGCCCCCGGCCTGACGTGGGCCGCGGTGGCCGACGGCTATCGCGCACTGGCGAAGACGCTGCTGGCGGCCCCCGCCACGGTCGCACTGTGAGCACGTCGCGGGCTGTCCTCCTCGATGCTGCGTTCGCGCACCTGGCTCGGCTCAGCGATGACACGGGCCTGTTCGAGCATGCCTGCCACGCCACACCGCGGCGCGAGCACGGCTACTGCGTGGACGACGTCGCCCGCGGGCTGATCGTGCTGTGCCGGGAACCAGCCCGCCGTCGCCCCGAGCCGTGGGACGCGGTCGCCGAGACGTATCTCGCGTTTCTCGCGCACGCGCAGAGCGCCGACGGGGGCTTCCACAACCGGCTCGGCTTCGACCGGCGCTGGCGGGACGAGCCCGGGCTGGGAGACTGGTGGGGCAGGGCACTGTGGGCGCTGGGTACCGCCGCGGCCCGTTCTCCGCTGCCGTGGGTGCGTGAACGCGCCATGTACGCCTTCGACTCCAGCGTTCGGCAACGCCCGCGCTGGCCGCGCTCGACCGCGTTCGCGGCCCTGGGCGCCGCCGAGGTCCTGACCGCACAGCCAGACCATCAGGGGGCGATCGACCTGCTCGCCGACGCGGCGAAGACGATCGTGTGGCGTGAGCCGGGTTCACCCTGGCCGTGGCCCGAGGAGCGGCTCGGCTACGCCAATGCCGTCCTCCCGGAGGTGCTCATCGCCGCGGGACAACTGCTCCTCGACGCCGAAGCCGGCTACCGCGGCCTCGAACTGCTCGAATGGCTGCTGGCCACCGAGTCCCTGCCTGGCCACCTCTCGCCCACCGGATCCCGGGGCTGGCGCACGGGCGAGGTCCGACCCGGCTACGACCAGCAGCCGCTGGAGGCCGCGGCCCTGGCCGACGCCTGCGCGAGGGCGTTCGAGGCGAGCCGGGACGAGCGCTGGCTCACCGGGCTCGAAAGCGCGGTGGACTGGTTCCTCGGCGAGAACGACCAGCACACGCCGCTCTACGACCCGGACAGCAGCGGCTGCTTCGACGGGCTGCACCCGCAGGGGGCCAGTCTCAACCAAGGTGCCGAGTCGACACTGGCGTTGATCTCGGCGCTGCAACAGGGCCTGAGGATCGCGGGGCCGCGATGACCCCGCCTCCGGCCGAACCCGTCGCCACGGACACCGCCGATCTGATCATCCGTTCGCCGCAGCGACTCACCCCGGATCCGAGCCGGGTGATCGCGAAACTGTTCGTGCCCGGCGAGGAGGTGCCGGAACACGACTCGCGCACCGCCCTCGTCATCGGGCGCGTATTAGCACTCGAGGACGAGCAGGTGGACGCGGCCCTGTCCACCACCATCGCGTCGTTCGCCGCACGCCACCGCGACCTGCGCGCCACCTTCGCCGACCACTTCGAGACCATCGCGCACCGCATCCCCCGCGCCGCGGCGCTCTCGGCCGCGCGCCGCCTGCTGATCGGCTCCTACTTCACCCACGAGTACGCGATCGAGGGTGCGGCGCTGTGCAACCCCTCGATCGTCGCCCACCCCGACCAGAGTGGCCTGGGCACCGACCAGACCCGGTTCGTCCTGAGCGCTCGCGCGATCGGCGAGGGCCACCTGTCCTGCATCGAACTGCGCACCGGGGTGCTTGGGCCCGGCGGGCGGATCGAGGTGGAACCGCCCGCGCCGCAGACCGTCCTGGGCCAGGTGCGCCCGCCGCACTACGAACTGCAGCAGTTCGAAGCCATGCTCTCCGCGACCGGCGGCGACGACGAAGTCGCCGCGTTCCTGCGCCGGCACCTGCCCGACCGATTCACCGCGGCGCAGCTCGAAGGGACGCTGGAGCGGCTGCCCGCGCGCCTGACCGCGCGACAGGCGACCCACCGCACCATTGAGCGCATCCGCTGGATCGCCGCGTCCACCTACGACCTCGAGTTCCCGGCCGGCACCGCGATCAGCGAACGTGTTCTGTGGCCCAACGCGCCGACCGAACGCCACGGCATGGAGGACGCCCGGTTCGTCCGCTTCACCGACGAACATGGCGCCGTCACCTACTACGCGACCTACACCGCGTTCGACGGCGCTTCGGTCACACCCCAGCGCCTGCACACCACCGACTTCCGCACCTTCCACGTCACCCAGCTCACCGGCTCGGCCTCGGTGAACAAGGGCATGGCGTTGTTCCCCCGCAAGATCGGCGGCACCTACCTGGCGCTCTCCCGCTGGGACCGGGAGACCACGAGCATCGCAACCTCCCCGGACAACCAGACCTGGACCATCGGCACCGCCGTGCACACCCCGCACCGGCCTTGGGAGTTGATCCAGGTCGGCAACTGCGGATCCCCGATCGAGACCGACGCGGGATGGCTCGTGCTCACCCACGGAGTCGGCCCGATGCGCACCTACGCCATCGGCGCCATGCTCCTCGACCTCAACCGCCCCGACCAGGTCATCGCCCACCTGCCCGAACCGTTGATCACAGCCACGGCGCACGAGCGCGACGGCTACGTCCCCAACGTCGTCTACTCGTGCGGAGCGATGCGCCACTACGACACCCTCGTCATCCCCTATGGCACCGGAGACACCGCGATCGCCTTCGCCACCGCGCCCATCCCCGACCTGCTCGCCCGGATGCGCCACGCCGTCGCGGGCTGAGCACGCGGCGCCTAAGCCCCCGACCGACCCTGTTCGCCCGGGAGTTCGCTGCCCGGTGCAGTACGAGCCGGTCCCTGCTTCGCCTCCGCCCGGGCCAGGGCGGCGTCGAGGACCGCGTACGCGGCTTCCTGGATCGCGGCGGCCGCCAGCGCGGCGGTGGCCTGCGCGTACGCCTCGGCGTACTGGGCGCGCTTGGCCAGAGTCTCGGCGTCACGCAAGGCGAACTGGTCCCGGATGTGAGCACGCATGCTCAGCACATGGTCCTTCCAGTCCGCCTGGATCCTGCTCCAGCGGATGATCGACTCCTGCTCGGCGGCGATGACGCCGTAGGCCAGCCCGTCGGCCATCCGCTCGGAACTGGTCCGGGTGCGTTCGGCCCGTGCGGCCAACACATCGCGCGGCTCGCGATAGGCCTGCTCGACGGCGTCGATCGCGTCCTGCGCGCGTCGCGCCAGGTCAGCGAGATAATCGGGAACGCTCGGCACGGGACCTGCCCTCCTGCCACGATTCGGCCGTACCCCGGTCACGATAGTCGATCGACGTGCCCGGCGCCGCCCGTGTCGTCGTCCAGGGACCGAGCGGCTCTGCTGGTCATCTGCTGCTCCAGCGGCAACACATTTGCCCTCCAGGTGCGCTCATCCGACAGGGGCAATCATCTTGGCGGCCCGCCCGGCCGCCCGATCTGACGGCTTACGCGACACCCGAAACGTCGGCGGCCAGAACTCCGGTCAGCAGCGTCTGCGTCCCGGTGGCAGGGCTTCGACGTGATAGGCCCGGGTGTCGTCGGCCGCCGCGAGGCCTGCGATGCCCGCGGCCGCGAGTTCGACGAAGTCGTGTTGTAGGCGTTCGATCTGACGAAGCTGACTCTGTCGGCCCCGAACGACCGGCCCCGGAACCCCCTGTGTCCGTCGCGATGATGAAGCTCGTGGAGTCCATATGACCATCCGAAGGTCTCGATGCGGATCCGGCTGAGCCACGCAGTGTCCTGAACTGCGCAGGGAGTATGCCGCGTGTTCGCCGGCGGAGGGGAAGATGCGCGAGCCCCGCTTGTCACTGAGCGCTGCGGGGAAGCTCACTGAGCACGCCCGTGAGTCGCCTGGCCAGCTCCCGGCATTCGCTGATCTCGATCCCGGGCCTGCTGCCGCTGCGCAGCGCACAGCGTGCGAGCAGGCCGCGGGCGAGATCTTCGATGCGGGTGGAGGCGCGTCGGCCGCCACGACGAGGGCCGCGGCCGCGTCGATGACGCGCTGCAGCACCAGATGCCGGTGTCCGGTGGCGGTGGCGGGTACAGCGCGCAGGACCGCGATCACGGGGACGTCGAGCGCTTCGATCACGTCCAGCACCTCGTCGCCGTCCGGGCCGCCGTAGATCCCGAAATCGTGCTGCACGATCGGCACGTCGTACCGGTTGAGCGCCTCGATCGTCCGGATCGCGCTGCCCGGGCGCCCGTGGATCAGGAAGATCGTCCGGTCCTGTCTCGGCAGCGGGCGAGGCCGGTCCACGACGTGCACGATGCCGCAGCGCTCACCGCGCTGGGGGTCGTGCAGGTGCTGGGCCAGAGCGAGCTGTGGGTGGCCACGGCACAGCGGGTAGGCGGGAACGTGCTGAGCAACCCGTACGCGACCATCGAGGTCCGCCCCACTGAGAACCGAGTCGTCCGCATCCGCCCGGCGGGCACCTCGGCCGGCGCCCGGAGACCGCGGGATGCAGATTCCTCGAGACGCCCGCTGACTCGGTGATCAGTCCGCGCCCCCACGCGACCGGGTATTCGCGAGTACCGTGCACACCCAGGGACGTGACTGTAACAACCATCTTATTCAGCTGCCGTTGCGCGGAGGCGAGGCCATCTTGGAACATGTGCCCCGGGAGTTCGCGACTGAAGGTCAACGCTCCCTTCGGGCTGACCAGAGCATATGTAGAATAACCATTTGTTGCAGACGTAACAGGTCACCTGGTTCGTGAGGCAACCCATTGTCCGGAGCTGCGCTGGCCGCAGTTCCGCGGCCACCCTCTCCTCTTCCTATTCCCCTTTTCCGCGGCCGATCCCGGCCGCGGGTCGACAAACCGCCTGGCAATGGCCCGTCCGCCCACGCCGCCGCGTATCCGTGCAGCCGAATGTCGCCGAAGCCTGGGTGTTGAGGGCCGGTGAAAATGTAGCTTGGCGCCCGAGTCGACTCTCGGTGGCGCATCTGACTCTCGCCCGTCAGGCGCCAGGTCGACGGGGCCGTCAGCTGCGGCACCGCCGACGTTCGGGCTTCAGCCTCCTGGGCGCCGCCCACCCGGGTGACCGAGAGCGGTCGCCCGCCGCTCGCCCGGCCTGGCGGGATGAATCGGGCGACAATTGCACCGACAGTCACGTCGGGCAGGTAGAGCGAGGCTCTTGGAGGCGGAGGCGATGGTACGAGAGCGGATCGGTCTGGCCGAAGTGCTCGATGCGGCGGAGGACGGCGCGCCGGTGGACTCGCTCGATGTGGTGGCGCGCATCCTGCACGACCGGTTCGGCGCGCGGTATGTGTCGTTCCTGTTCAGCGACATCGTCGGCCGGCAGGTGGTACGCGTGAGCGAGACGACGGCTCTTCGCCGCGAGCCGGATGGCGAACGGGCCGAACTGCCGGGCAGCCTCTACGCGGAGGTTGTCCGCTCCCAGAAGATGATTCAGGCGCCGGACCACGCGCACGGGCAGCGAGTTCTGGCCCCGGTCACCAACCGCGGCGACACCATCGGTGTGCTGGAACTACTCCTTCCCGAAACGACCCGAGAGGTTCTGGAGCAGATCGAGGAGGTCGCCCACGCGCTGGCCTACATCATCGTCACCGACCGCCGCTTCACCGACCTCTACCACGGCCAGCAGCGCACTACCCCGATCAGCCTGGCCGCCGAGATCCAGCGCCAACTGCTGCCCTCCGCCGCCTGCTGTGAAGCGGCCGAGTTCACGGTCGTCGGCGCCTTGGTCCGCGCCGACACCGTCGCCGGCGATACCTACGACTACAGCCTCGACCGAGAGACCCTGCACGTCTCGATCACCGACGCCATGGGCCACGACGTCGATGCGGCCCTCATGGCCACCGTCGTAGTCAACGCCTCTCGCGGAGCCCGCCGCGCCGGAGCAGGCCTGGCCGAACAAGCCCGCCGAACTCACCTCGCCCTGCTCGAGCACGGCCGAGGATCCTTCGTCACCGGCCAACTGCTGCGCATCGCCTTGGACGGGAGCGGCGCGCAACTTGTCAACGCCGGCCACCACTGGCCGCTGCGTCTACGCGACGGCGCGGTGATGGAGACGCGTCTGGACATCGACATGCCCTTCGGCGCCATTGCAGGCGAGCCGTACCGCGTGCAGAACTTCGACCTGCGCCCCGGAGACCGTCTCCTGCTCTATACCGACGGCATGCAGGACCGCCGGGCGGAAGCCGTCGACCTGCCCGACCTGATCCGCCGCACCGCCGACGAGCATCCCCGCGAGGTCGTGCGCATCCTGTGCGGTGCGGTGAGCGACGCCTGCAACGGACATCTCACCGACGACGCCACCGTCGTGTGCCTGGACTGGCACGGACCGCGATCCGACGGCCGTCGTTCCCGCGCGGCGGCAACTGGTAACCACCACCCTTGACACCGACGGCATCGTGCTCGATTCGCATCCCACCACTGTGGGGTCGGCGGATTCTCCCCCTTCCGCCCCGCCGGCACCCCGACGCCGTCGGGATCTCCCGCCGACTGGGAGGCCACTCTGCGCTCCGTCGGCGCGTCCTGCCCGAACCGGCACGCCAGAGCCGAACTGCCCGCCCGATCTGATCGCGCCCGCTGAGGTCGTCGAGGTCTGCGCCGCCGGGAAAGCCACAGCCATGTCCGGTTGAAAACGCCGCCTGCGAACTACTCGGCCGAGGTGTGTCAGGCCGTGGGGATGTTCAGCGTGCAGCTCGGGGCGGGGCTGGCTGGAGCGCCGGTACGGCTGCATGTGTGTAATGCGCATTCCGAGGAGCGCCTGATCATCGTGGCGGTCGCCCGCCGTATAAGGTTCGACGAACTCGATCCGCGACACCCTGGAGGGCAACGGGGCGTCGGCCGCGATCTCTGCCCGGCGCAGCTTGCAGGACGTACCTTGGAGGCATGAGCGTGACCCGGGAACAACAGTTGGTCGAAGCGTTCGTCGAGGCGGCCGACACTCTCGTCGACGACTTCGACGTCATCGAGTTCCTGCACACGGTGGCCGGCCGGTGTGTGCAACTGCTCGACATCGACGCAGCTGGGCTGATGCTGGCCGACCACCTCGGACAGTTGCACGCCAGCGCCGCCTCGACCGAGAGCGCGCACCTGGTGGAGTTGTTCGAGCTGCAAGTGGACGCCGGACCCTGCATGGACGCGTTCCGTACCGGTGACCAGGTCGTCAACGTCGACTTGCGGGCGAGCCATGACCGGTGGCCCCGGTTCGCCGAGGAGGCACAAGCCGCAGGGTACGTGTCGGTGCACGCCTTGCCGATGCGTTTGCGTACCAGCGTGATCGGGGCGCTCAACTTGTTCTGCGCAGGCCCGGTCGCGCTGACCGAAGCCGATATCCACATCGGCCAGTCCCTGGCCGATGTGGCCACCATCGGCATTCTGGCGCAGCGCAGCGTTCAGCAGTCCGAACTGCTCGCCACACAACTCCAGCAGGCGCTCAACAGCCGAGTCACCATCGAACAGGCCAAGGGCGTGTTGGCCGAGCGCCGCCGGATCACCGTGGACAAGGCCTTCATCCTGCTGCGCGGCTACGCGCGTGAGCACAATCTGCACCTGTCGGATCTCGCCCGGCAGGTCGCCGACGGGTCGAGTACCGCCGTCGAACTGCTCTGCGGACCTGAGAATCCGGTTGCCGACAGCCTCGGGCCGCAAGCCTCCTGACCGGGCGATGTTCCGTACCCCAGCGGACAGGGGGTCGTCTCCGGCCCGGGCTGCGCGGCGGTCTGCGGATCTTGTACAGCGATGGGCTCCGCGGGTTACGCCTGAGCCCGTTCGGTGGGAGAATGAAGGTAGTCAGCGTGCCTGGATCCGTCTGGACCTCGCGCCTCTTCGCCGCTCGTCACCGAACGACCGTCCAGCGAAGGAAACGGCGAAGAGATGAAGACTTTCGGGACAAGAAAGGTCACCATCGGCAGTGAGGTCCGGTGCAGCGAAGGGGAGTGCGGGCACTTGCGCCGAGTGGTGATCGAGCCCATCGAACGCGTCGTGACCCACATGATCGTCAAGCCGGGCTCGGGCGAGCGGACGTCCCGCCTGGTTCCCGTCAGCGTCGTGGAGTCGGTGGAGCCGGGCAAGCCCGGCCGGATCCTGCTGCGCTGCTCCCTCGCGGAGTTCGAGTCCTTCGAATGCGCGCACGAGCGGCACTTCCTGGCGGGTGCGAGTGGGCACTGGAACTTCCGGCAGGAACAGATGCTGTCCTGGCCCCATTATCGGCTCGGCCTCGGCGGCGGAGCCGGAGTCTCAGACGTACCCGCCGAAACTGAGACACGGCGGCCCATGCCTGGCCGCACGTCGCTCGGTGAGGTTCAGGTGCGCCGTGGGGATCGCATGCAGGCCACCGACGGGCCGCTTGGGCGGGTCCAGGGGCTCATCGTGGACCGCTTCGATCAACGGGTGACCCATGTACTCCTCGACGAGGGCCATATCTGGGGCCAGAAGAGAGCGGCCATTCCCATTGGTTCCGTCATTGATCTGAATGACATTACCTACGGCGTCCACGTCGATCTGACCAGGGACCAGGTGGACAATCTGCCCCCCGTCGAACTCGACATCCAGGAGTAATCCGGCACCGCGGCGGAGACTCGGTTGCAGAGAGCGGGCGTTGGACGCGCAAGGTCTCCTGAGCTCTGCGAGGTCGGCAGGGCAGGCGGGGCGTGCGTTTCGTGCGTTGGGGGTGCTGCCATGTCGTTTGTCAGGCCGCGTGGGCGGGGTGGGGTTCATGGAACGTGGCTGCGGCCCCACGCTTATGCCCAGAACCGATCCGTGAACGAGGTCGCGGCCGATGTGGTGGCCCGGCGGCTGCGTCCGGACGCCCCGGCCTCGTGACAGTCGCCCCGCCCCCGTGGCAGGCGCTCGGGCGCCGGCCGTGCCCGGTACGCGGTCACTCGTCTGCGGCGCCGTCTCGGAGTCGGCGGATGGGGACGCTGTTGCGCAGCGCGGCGGACGCTGAAATCTGCGACACCGGTGCCTGGCCAGGGCGGCTGATCGTCCCAGGTGCGCGCGGTACGGGCGCAGTGGATCCGGCGCGCCGGCGCTCGGTGGTTCGACGCAGTCCGGTCATGGTCCGGATCAGCACGGCGGTCAGGCCCGCCGTGCCTGCCAGCATCATGGACAGGCCGATCGTCCAGGCCACCCCGGATCCCGGCGAGCCCGGACCGTACCCGATGATCGCACCGAGGGCGACCGTGATCAGGGCTGCGGCGATGAGCCTCGTTCTCACCGGCGCGCGGCGTCCTGATCGGCTCCGTGCCTGCTCGGGAACGCGAGCGCGGACCGGATCCGGCCGGCCCAGCGTGCGAGCGGCCTACCCAGGATGGTCGGCAGGCCGCTCAGGCGGCGGCGCCAGCCTCCGGTGTACAGGTCCGACAGGCTGCGCTCGGCGGGGATGAGGGTCGGCTGAAACATGGGTGCGGCGTCGTCGACTGCGGAGGACTGGAGACGGTCGAGGTTCGGCATCACAGGACACCTGTCTCCGGATCAGAGATAGACCCGGGATCTCACATCGCCCGCGACGACACCGAATCGATTATCAGCGCACGAAATGCCGAAGGTACTACCCACTGTACTCTTCTATTCCGGTTTCCGTGCCGAGCCGCCTTCGGACTCCCAGGCGGTGACCCGCTCCGGGTCCGAGTGGTGCCCGGACGGGTCCGCGACCGCCGCGGCGAGCAGTGCGTCGGTGGTCTGCAGATTGCCCGGGGAGGCCGCGGCGGCCATCAGGCGCTCGGCGGCTTCTCGGTCGAGCTCGGGAGGCACGACGAGCAGGTCCCGGCGGTCTCGCCCGCTCATGGAGATCAGGCAGATGTCGTGGCGGTCCTGCTCCTCGTCGTACCAGCCCACGCGCACGATGTGCTCGCCGGTCTGCACCCGCTTGGGGATGCCGGGCCACATGTGCACCTGCACCGTGACGTGGTAGATCCGGCCCCACGCCAGGTCCAACGCCTCGATCAGGGGCGGAAGCTCACGCGCCAGGTCGCGCGAACGCGGCCACCAGGCCCCGTTCACCATCCCCGGGTGCCTGCTCGCCGGCTTGAGGCGGAGGCGGACCGGAAGCGGCGGGAGCTGCGCGGGAGGGACGGGAGAAGTGATGGTCGCGGTCATGATTGCGGACCTGTCTCCGGGCCGGCGAAGGTCCGGAATAGCCGTGCGCCGGTGACGGGGCCGCCGTGGACGGCGGACTTCGAACTGCCCTCGGTGATTCCATTCTACGCCCGTCAGGGCTGTCGCGAGGCGGCAGACACGGCGGTTTCCCGGACGGCGCGCAGCTCACACGCGCGTATCGTTGCGGATACCCACGCAGTCGACCCTCAACCCAGGGGCGCGCGCCACGGATGAGGGTCGACTGCGTGGCGCGGCAGCGTCATCCGAACAGGGATTCGTCGAGGGAAAGGGCGATTGTGGGCTTCGCGACGGCTCCGCGGAAGGTGGCGCCCGCGGGTGCCACTGCGGCACGGGGAGGGTCGGAAGGATCATCTGACGAGTTTCGGTGGGCTGGCCGCGCTCTCGCTCGATGCGCTCAGCTCGGTGGCCTACGGTCCTGAGGCCATGCTGGTGGTGCTGGCGGCGGCCGGCTCTTCCGCGCCGCATCTGGCCTTGCCGATCGCCGTGGCCATCGCGGGCCTGCTGGCTGTACTCGTGGCTTCCTGATGCTGATCGGCCGCGCCGTGCTGATCGTGCGCGAGCACATCGCGCCGCTGGTGCCCGGGGCCGTCCTGAACGGCACCGGAGCGCTGTTGACCGCCGTCGCCGCGATCGTGTTCGTCGCCACCGAGTTCACCGAGGGAGCGTGGCTGGTGGTGATCGCCGTGCCCGCGCTGATGCCGCTGTTCGCGCGGGTGCAGAACTACCGCCGTGTCGCGGGAGTCGAGCTCGGCCTGGGCGTCGTCCCGGGCCGAGCCGCACGCGGCTCGGAGTCTCGTGATCGTGCCGTTCGGTGAGATCAGCGAGGACGCCACCCGCTTGCCGCTATTGCTTCAAGATCATTGCGATCCATGACGAACGAGCAGCCGGCGTTGAGCGCCGAAACCGCGTCGGCGCATGCCGGTGTCGTTGTGCGGACTGGGCCTGAGGCCGCGGCGGAATCGCGGCTCCTCGAATACCGTCAGCCGGGCTGTTGCTGCCCGGCGCCGTCCCCGAGCAAGACGGCCAGGACTTCGCCGATGGCCGGCTCCCGAATGCCGGGGTCCGGGAGCGGGAGGTGGTTTTGGATCTGATAGCGGTTTCTGCGGCCGTCCTTGTGTTTGACGACGTATCCGGCCTCGGTCAGGTCGACGACGATGCTATAGGCGCTGCGCTCGGTCGTGCCGAGGCTTGCCGCGATCTCACGCAGCCGGACGCCCGGGTCGCGGGCGATGCACAGCAGCACCCGCGCATGGTTGCTCAGGAAGCTCCAGTTCTCCACGATTAGAGGTTACCGTATTCTAGAATTAGATTGCTAGTTTTGTAATTCAGGTGTAGCTTGAGATCAAGGCACCGGGAGGATCGACCGCCGCCGGCGGCCGTCTCCCGGGCCACTGAGGGGGAAGCGCGCCAGGCCGCCACGGGCCTCCGGCTCCCCGACTTGAGGAAGTCCCGTCATGACTGAACAACTGACACCCGAAGCCACAGCCACAGCTCCGCCACCGTCAATCAACGGCGCCGCGCCGCCCGCGACCCCCGTGCCGCAGGCGCCGGCGCAGCGGCCGGCGAGGACTAGGACCAGCAGCGTGCGGATCGCGCTGATCGCAGGTGTGGCCCTCCTCGCCGTGACACTGATCTTCATCATCCAGAACACGAGCGCGGTGAGCATCAACTTCCTCGGCGCGCACCTGCACGTGTCGCTGGCCGTCGCGATGCTGCTCGCCGCCATCGTCGGCGCGCTGATCCTGGCCGCCGCGGGCACCGCGCGGATCACCCAGCTGCGGCACGGCATGCGCCGCGAACGGCGTGCGGCCGGCTCCAGGTGACAAGCCCGGGGAATCCAGAGCCGGCGCGTGATCTGGCATCCCCCTATGGGGCGTCGCGCTCGGCCACGGCTCTCAGCCTGATATCGGCTGAGAGCCGGTTCCCTTGGCATGGCTGGAGTGCGGTCCGGTGATACGCGCGGGCGCCCGCCGCAAGAGCCCCTGGCCGTGAAATGCGGCTCCCATCCCACTGCCGAGAACCGACCGGCACCAGCGCCTCGCACCGGGTGCCGGCGCGAACCGGGCCTCTTCCTGCCGGACTCGAAAACTGATGGACTCATCATGGCTGACTCCGACATCCTCCTCGCCTCCGGACATCTGCCGAGCGCCGTCTTCCACGGTGTGAGGCCGGGGACCGCCCTCCTGCGCCTGGAGACGACGCGGTCGCGCGAGGGCAGCCTCGACGGCGCGTGGTGGCCACGGTCCCGCGACATCGCTGCCGAGCTACCCGCCCTGGTGAGCGCCCTGACCGAGTACCTTGGCCCGATCACCCGCGTCGGGTTGGACGCTGAGGCCTGGGACGAGCTTCCGACGCGGCTGGTCGTCGAAGGTCGAGTCGTGCGCATCGACTTCTTCCCGGTCGGTGACGACACCGTCCTGATCAGCCGGGAAGGCCAGGACCACTTCGTGCTGCTGGTAGTGCCGCCCCACGCGACCCCGGAGGCGGCGCGCACCGCGATGTCCCACGCCGCCCAGGTCGGCAACGCCACATCGGCCGAGCAGATCCTCATCGAGGTCCGGGCCGGTCGGGAATCGGCCACCTGACCTCGAGAGCGCCGACCGAGGACCGACCGGACGGTCCGGGAAAGAGCACACCGGGCGTATCGATGCCATGGCGAAGGCAGCAATCCATGCCGGCGTCGTGTCCGCGCTCCCGTGTTCCGGCTTTGGAACTTCCCGCGCTGGTCGCGGTCGTAGACACGGCGCGGGTCAGATCAACCGCGGCCGATTCGTCGGGCTGTCGCGATTGCGCACCCAGTTCGAGGCAGCCAGGTTTCTCCGGTGTCCGCTTCTGTCCGCGCCCTGAGCGTCATGCTGCACGTGCTCACGTCCCCACAGAGCTCTGTTCTCCTACCGGCGTGCGGCTTCCTCCGGCGCGGGATTTGCCAGGCGGCGCTCTGCACGACGACGACCGGCACTGCCGTGACTGGACCGCACAACGAGCGGCCGTGCTGCTGATGCTGGTGAGTGAGAGTGCGTCAGAACGAGCCGGGCGGGCCGGAGCACAGGGTGCTGCGCGAGCGGGTGATCGCCGAGTACATGTCCCGCACCCGTCACCTGGCAGCGCGGTACGGTGCGAGCGGCGGAATCGGCGGGGGCCTGCGCCAAGTCTCCTGGTGGATCTCGTTGAGGAGGGCGCGGGCTTCGGCGGGAGTGAGCGGCTCGCGGCGTGGGGTTGGGTTGGTGGGTGGCGCGTATGCGGGGAGTCTTGATGGTTCATATCAGTGTCCTTGTCTTTCACGGCGGCGTGGGCCGAGAGGGTTCCGGGTGCCCGCTCGGCCTCGTGTCGCCCGTGTGGAGCTGTTGTCGTCGAGTTCCAGGCACGGTTTCGCGATGTCACGCAGCATCGGCCACGGCGGTTGGCGTCTCCGCGGGGTAGGGGATGGTGATGTTGAGGTAGTCGAGCAGGTCGCAGGTGGCGACGCGGAGTTGACGGCCCAGGCGGAGGGTGCGGATCGGGAAACAGCCGTCCTTGATCATCTGATAGGTGCTGGTGCGGCCGATGCCGAGCCAGCGTCCTGCTTCGATGAGGCTGAGGGTGGCGGGCAGGTTCTGGGCCTCGTGCAGTGTCGGCGCAGTGCGGTGCGTTGATGTGCAGTTCGTGGTGCCGCCGTGGCGCCGGGTCTGTACGGGCGTGGTTTCCGAAGCAGGCTGCGTTCCGGACGGATTGCGGGGAGGAGGGGTCTGCCGGGTGGGCTGCAGGGGGGCCACCGTGGGCCGCCGGGAGGTGAAGGGTGGCGGGTCCGGTACGAGGAACGGGGAGGAGGCCGATTCTCGGGTCGATGGGTCATGGGTGTCGGGCCGGGCGTGTCGGGGCATCGCAGAGTCCGTTTCGCTGGTTGCTGTGGTGGCTTCGGTATCGGCTGGTATGGCGCACGTTGTCGCGGTCGCCGGACGGTCTCCCGCGTCGCGCCTTGCTGCGGCGCGGGAGACCATCGGCTCGTGCTCGGCAGGTGCCACGTCGTCGACGGGCGCGGCTGGTGGTGCGCGTGCCCGGACTATGGCTGTGAGGGCCGAGACTTGCAGGTCAGGTGGTCTTTCTGGCCGGTCGGCGGGGTCGGGTGATGCGGGCGGGGTGTCGGCGGGCTGCGTCGAGGACGAGCCTTGCGGTGGACTCGGCTTCGCGGCGGGCGAGTTCGGGTTCGACGCTGACGTAGGTGTCGGCGGTGAGCACGATGCTGGAGTGGCCGAGTTTGTCCTGGATGACCTTGAGGTCGGCGCCGGCTTGGAGGGCGAGGCTGGCGGCGCCGTGTCGCAGGTCGTGCAGGCGGATCGGGGGCAGGTTGGCTGCGGTGGTGGCTTTGATGAACTCGCGGTAGAGGTGGTCGGGGTTGAGGGGTTGGCCGCGGCGGTTGGTGAAGACGAAGCCGCTGGGTTCGGTCCTGCGCAGGGCGGCCTCGGCGGTCTGCCGTTCGCGGTGGTGTCGGAGTTCTTTGACGGTGGTGTGGTCGAGGGTGACCATGCGGTAGCTGTTGTCGGTTTTGGGCGGGCAGTGCATGAGGGTGCCGTTGACGCGTTGGGTGGTGTGGGTGATCTGCAGGATGCGGTTGTCGAGGTCGATGTCGCACCAGCGCAGTCCGGCGGCTTCGGCGCGGCGCAGTCCGCGCAGGGCGATGAGGTGGAAGGCGGCGTAGAGCCGGTGGTCGCGGGCGCTGGCGAGGAAGGCGGCGGTCTGGGTGGCGGTCCACACCGCGACCTTGGGGCGTGCTCCGGTGGCTTTCCACAGGTTGATCTGATGGTCGGTCCAGATCACCGGGCGTGCGCGGCGGGCACGGGGCAGGTCGAGATGGGTGGCGGGGTTGTGTTCGAGGTGCCCGTCGCGGACGGCGGCGTTCATCGCCGCACGTAGGGTGGCACGGATCCGGGCGAGGGAGTTGGGGGACAGGGGCTGGCCTGAGCGCCCGCGGCGGGCGAGTTGGCCGAGCATCTCCTGGACGTGCACGCGGCGCAGGGCGTGCAGCGGGATGTGCCCGAGCATGGGCTCGAGGTAGCAGGTGACGTGCTCGGCGTAGCCGCGCTGGGTGAGCGGGGCGAGGGTGTCGCGGGAGGCGAGCCATGCGCGCAGCCACGCGCCGGTAGAGATCGTGGCGGGCGCGTCGGCGCGGGCGTCGGGCCGGCGTAATTCGACGAGTGCGGCGAGCGCGGCGTCCTCGGTGGCGAACCCGCCGCGGCGCACGCGGCGTCGAGTGCGCCCGTTGGCGGGTCGGGGCAGGTCGATGGTGTAGTACCACGAGCCGTGGCCGGGATCGGTCAGCAGCGGGCAGCCAGTGCCGCGCGGGGCGGCGGTGGCCCGGTCGCGGCAGCCGCAGCGGCGGTAGGTGCTTCCCTCACTCCACATGTCTCAACCTCCTGTGATCGGTGAGTGCCTCCAGATCAGCGTTGAACCGCCGGTGGGTGCGGGGCAACCTGGCGCAACCTGGCGCGCGTCGCAGCCATCTCGGGAAACACCACCATCACGCGCCCCTTGCGCCACGTGCGCGACTTCGGGCTCCGCTATTGTAGGCTTCGTAAATCCCGGCTCTTATACAGCTGTGCGCGGCACGAAAATAATCAGAGTTCGAATAAGCCGCAGGATCGCCGCGGCCGGATGGGCTTGGCTGCGGACGGCGGCTGGGGTGACGCCAGGGGGATCGGTGACGCTCCGTAACATCTCACCTGAGTGCTAGGGGCGCGGAGGGGGGGCCGGTCCCAAATGGGTCCGGGAGGTCTCAGCGAAACGCCTGGTCAGAGCGCCGTGTGAGGTGATTCTTGGACCCAGGATGGTCCCAGCGTGGACCCAGCGGAATCAACCTGGCAATGTCAACAGCTGGTAAGACAGCCTTCGGTGACGCATCCATGCAGGTCATAAGCCTGGTCGGACGTCCAACCTCGGTAGGGCGGGTGGGACTCGAACCCACGACCCAAGGATTATGAGTCCTCTGCTCTAACCGGCTGAGCTACCGCCCCTGGAGCTCCGGCGGAAGGG
>Ga0310811_10002344_pt1 | contig 23672 bp, 17 predicted proteins | sample YCmetagenome_FD_207642 | JGI IMG/M metagenome (GOLD analysis project Ga0310811, IMG submission 207642) | Soil microbial communities from experimental microcosm in Duke University, North Carolina, United States - YC | ecosystem: Engineered > Artificial ecosystem > Soil microcosm > Unclassified ... | reverse complement strand
ATTACGCTCAACGGCGCCTTCATCGCCCTCGAGCCGGGTCACATCGTGCTCACGCTGACCGGACACGCCCACACCGGGACGTCGTGGATGCCGGATTTCGACTTCACGGTGCGGCAACCCTTCCTGCTCCAACCCGACGGGTCGACCGCCAATCTGGTGCCCCAGGATCCGTCGATCAGCACCTCGAGCTGGGTCGTGAATCTCTTCAGCGGCGCGGCGGCATCCGGCATGAAACAGGCTCGCGACCAAGCCCTGGCCGACAGCGGCGCCTACGACAAGGTTCGTGAGGCGTTCGATGCCAACAGCGCGCTCGGTGGCTTGCTCGACTCGCTCCTCGCCAGTCCGCCGCGGCGTCATGTTCCTCCCATCTTTCACATTCCGTCCGCCTTCCTTGCCTACACCGGCATCGGGATCAATGCCGACGGCGTCGTGCTGCACGGTACGTTGGCCGTCCGCCCTTGGCCCGCGCCGACCGTCGAGTTCGAGGAGATTCCAAAAGAGAGCAATCTGCCGATCGCTCCCGGCGTGTTCGACATGGGCTCCGACTATTCCGCGCTCAAGAGTTGGATCCCCGGCGGAGAGATCGAGCGATTCGAGTGGCGACGGGCCTCGGAGCCGCCGCCCGGCTATGTGGATGAGAACCGCTTCGTCCTCATCCATCAGCCTCCGCCGGTTTCCGCCGGCACCGCGGCGCGAACGACGGTGCTCACGGGATTCTCGCCACTCTGCCTCACAGTGCGCGGTTCGCGGCTGTCCGCTTCGGGACCGGTCACCGCGCAGCAAGTGTCGGCAACGGTCTGCGGTGTGTCGGGCTTCTCGATTCTCGACGGCCTCGTTGCCACTGACCTCCAGGCCATTCCGGCCATGATCGTCACCGGGCCGGGTCGAAATGGCGACGAGATCGTCGGCCATGTCGACGCGCACGTCGATCGTGATGGGTTGGGGACACCGAACCTCCTCGTTCGCTTGAGCCGTCGCGGACTCGAAGGGACCGACGTGTTGACGAAAGCCGTGTCGGCCTCACCTCGCGCCGACGCGACCGTCGCTGTGGTCGTCGTCGCGCCGAGCGACGTACTCGCCAAGGCCACGCTCTCCAGCGACATCGCCTACTCCGCGGACGTCGACGTGTGGGCGAAGCGGCTCGGCACGGAAGGCGAGGACATCGAGACGTTCATCGTCGCCCCCAACGGCCGCGTGGCGTGGCGGCACCGCGGCTCGATCGAGCTGAAGGAGCTCTCCGCGGCGCTGAAGAAAAATCTGGCCGCCGGCCAGCCCGTGAGTCGGCTGCTCTTCACGTCGTCGGCGCGCCACGGACACCCGGCGCCGAATTTTCTCTTCGACGTAGCGCCAGGGAAACAACTCTCGCTCCGCAAACTGGCGGGCAAGCCGGTGACCATCGTCTTCTGGACGACGCGATCGCAGCCAAGCATCGCCGCCGTTCGGGACGAAGTGCGGCACGCCGGACGCGAAGCCGTGGTCCTCGCCGTGAATGTCGGCGATTCGCCGGAGCTCGCCGCGCGCGACGCCAAGCGCCATGACCTCGGCGCCACCGTCGTCGACGATCCCGCGGGTGAGATCGCCCGCGGCTACGGCGTCACCGTCTTTCCCACCATCGTCTCCGTCGACGCGTCGGGCGTGGTCGCAACGATTCATTACGGCAAGGGCGCCTGACCATGCACGACTACTATCTCTTGCTCACACCGGTCCTCGTGCTCGGCGTACTCGGGCTCGTCCGATTCGTCGGGTGTGACATCTTCCTTGGCTTCCAACACATCCCGGACCCTCCGCTCGATTTCGTAACCGACAAGGTCTTGGGAACCGCTCGTAATGACTTTTCGGGTTTCGCCGGGATGGCAGTCGACATCGGAGGAAAGTCGCTCAAGGTCAAGAACCTTCAGCGGTACTGCATAAACGGAAGCACTGGAAGTCCCCGAATTGAAATCGTCGATGCGGAAACTGGAATGCAGGTTCCGACCGCGGTGGTGATCGTCTCGCTGACCGGGCACATGGACGGATTCGTCTCCGCGGACCTGCCTAGCACGATCACGCTGACCGCCGGTAAGCGATTCTATATCGTCAGCGAAGAGACGACCGGCGGCGATCAATTCTTCGACAACGACACTGTCCTCACCACGCGTTCGGATGCGGCGGTCGTGTCGCCCGTGTACTTCGATAGCACGGTGCAGAATTGGGTTTTGTTGGGCAATCCTGGTTCTTCGTACGGCCCCGTGAATTTCGGCTACGACAAACCGTAATAGCGCTCCAATCCCCCTCGACCCGTGCGCGACCTCTATCTCCTACTTACTCCGCTTCTCGTCCTCGGTGTCATCGGCCTCGTCCGATTTGTCGGCTGCGAGCTGATTTACAACGTCGACGAGCTCCCGCAACCGCTGATCACTGATCAGGTTTTCGGCACACCACGAAATGACTATTCGGGGTTCGCCGGTATGGCCATCGACGTCGGATCGAAGCCGCTCGTCGTTCGCTTCCTTGGGCGGTACTGCGTCGCGGGGAGTACCGGTGATCATCACGTGCAAATCATCGACTCAGTCACCGGCACAGTCGTCCCCGGCGCGGAGGTGGTCGTTTCTCTGGCCGCCAAACCCGAAGGGTTCGAGACCAAGAAGCTGGATCCCGACGTGACGCTGGGAGCGGGGAGGCGGTACTACGTCGTCAGCGAGGAGTTCGACGGCGGCGATCGATTCTTCGACAACGACACCGCCGTGATCGCAAAACCGGTCGCGTCGATCGTCTCGCCCGTCTTCTTCGACGCGAGCATCTCACAATGGAGGTTGCTCGGGCTGACGGGCCACTCATACGGACCCGTACAGCTCTACTACGTCCCGGACTAAGGCCGGGCTCAATAGCCTACGGCCTTTCCGCTCGATCTCGGGTCGGGCATGCCAAAGAATCCGCCCTTCACCTTCATCACGGCGTTGATCAATCCGACGCCGCCGATCCCCGCGACGCCGTAGCCCATCGCTTTCAGCGAATCGACGACAGCCGGCTGCAGTCCGTTCCGCTCGAATTGCAGCGTATCCGGCAACGCCTGATGATGGATCCGCGGCGCGCTCACCGCGTCCGACAGCATCATGTGATGATCGATCACGTTGAGAATCACCTGCGACGTACTCGTGATGATCCTCGGTCCGCCCCGGCTCCCCACCACGAGCAGCAGCGACTTGTCGCGATCGAGCACGATCGTCGGCGACATCGCGCTCAGCATGCGCTTCCCGGGCTGAATCGCGTTCGCTTCGCCCTGCACGAGTCCGAACATGTTCGGCTTCCCCGGGGCCGCCGCGAAGTCATCCATCTCGTCGTTCAGGAAGAATCCTGCCCCGCGCACATACACCCCCGATCCGTACAACGCGTTCAACGTCGTCGTCGTCGCCACCGCGTTGCCTTGCGCATCGGCGACGGAGTAATGCGTCGTCTCGTTGCCTTCGCGCATGGCGCGTGACACCGACGCAGTCGGCGTGGCGCGATCGCGGCCGATCGTCGCGCGCAGCTTGTTGGCGTACTCCTTGTCCGTCAGCTGCTTCATCGGCACCGGCACAAATGCCGGGTCGGCGAGCTTCTCGTTTCGATCGACGAACGCCCGCTGATAGGCGGAGCCGAGAAGATGTTCGTACTCCGCGCTGCCGAATCGTGGAAGCGACGGGAACCCTTCGAGAATGTTCAGCGTCTCCGTCACCGTCACGCCGCCCGACGACGATGGCGGCATCGTGTAGAGCGTGTAGCCGCGATACGTCGAGACGACCGGCTCTCGCCACACGGGCTGATACTTGGCGAGATCTTCTTTCGTGATGATGCCGCCGTCGCGTCGCAGCTCTTCCGCGATCGCATCGGCCGTCGGCCCCGAGTAAAAACCCGCCGCTCCCTGCTCGGCGATTCGCCGTAAGGTCGCCGCGAGCTCCGGCCGACGCAGCGTCTTACCGACGCCGTCATTGCCGCGATACGGAGCAAACGGCTCCGCGCCGGCGAACTCGGAGATGAGGCGCCAATTCGACTGCAGCGATCGCGCGAGCGCCGCGTCCACCACAAAGCCTTCTTCCGCGTAACGAATCGCCGGCGCCATCACGTCGGCGAGCTTCATCGTGCCGTACTTCGCGAGCGCCGCCGTCAATCCCGCGACCGCGCCCGGGACGCCGCTCGCCAACGGACCCACGACGCTCTTATCGGTGAGATTTCCTTCAGCGTCGAGATACATGTTCCGCGTCGCCGCGCGTGGGGCAACCTCGCGGTAATCCAGCGCCGCCGCGCGCCCATCGGCCATGTGGATCACCATGTACCCGCCGCCGCCAATGTTCCCGGCCTCCGGATACACCACCGCGAGCGCGAACCCCACCGCCACCGCGGCGTCGACCGCATTCCCTCCCTTTTTCAGAATCTCGACCCCCGCCTCACTCGCCAGCGGCGCATCGCTCGAGATCATCGCATGCTCGCCGAATGTGGCCATTTTTCCGGCCTTATACGGCCATGCTTCCGGAAACACCGCCGGCCTGGTTCCCGGCGGATAGAGAGCAGTGTCCGGAAAAACCCGCGCCTGTCCCCCAGTATCCTGAGCCCGGGGCGCGCCGACATCTGTCGCCCCCGGCGCCGGACCAGCCTGTCGATGGCAAGCCACGACGGCAACAGCCGCGAAAACAAAGACTCTTCGCATAATGACTAAAAACTCCAGTGAATTACGGCGTTAGTCCGCCCGTGTCCGCGTTAGTCCGCGGCACTCCAAATCTCGACAAATCCTACAGTCCTCGGATGCCTACGCGGCCACCTAGAACCCGACTCGAAACCCAATCCGAAACGTCAACTGCCGCGGTGCCTCGGTTTCCGTCGCGTCACCCTGCGAGTGCAGAATGATGTCCCACTGCTCGCCCACGTACATGTCCATGTTCGGCGCGAACCCGTACCCCAATCCGCCACCGAAACCGAACGTGAAATCGTTGCTCGAGCCCGACGCCAGGTCGGTGCCCGTCGCCTTGTCCTTGAAATGACCGAACTGCGTGATCCCTGCCTCGAGGTTGTACAGGCCGTGGAATCCGAGCCCGGCGCCTCCGGCATGCACGTACGCCAGCCACTGCGTGATGTCGGCCGTCGCCGAGCAGCCGCCCAGGCAAGCGCTCGTGAAACCCTGATAGGTCATTGGCGCCGTGGCGAAGCCCGCGCTGACGCCGGCCGACACCCCGCGTTGGATGGTCTTCTCGAACGTCGCCCGGATCTGCGACGAATATCCGAACGCCCAGTGGCTGTTCGTGGCGCCGTCGGTCATCGATGTGCCATCTAGGTACCCGTAGGACAGCCCGACCCAATAACCGGGCTCTCCGGTGCCTCCCCGCGGGATCCGCGGCCCCTGGGCGACTGCCGTCGCCGCGGCGATGAAGAGCATCGTCATGCTACGTCCGAGCATTTCCAACCCTCATCTGTTGCGGGTCGCGCGCGACGCCGCGTAAGTTAGCCTGCGACATGACGTTCATCGACCCCCGCCTCACCGAGCGCCGGAACCCGCGCACCGCCGAGATCGACCTCGCGTCGCCGCTCGAGATCGTTGATCTAATAAACACCGAAGACCGCACCATCCCCCACGTGGTTGCGACGCAGCGCGAAGCGATCGCGCGCGCCATCGACAAGGCCGAGGCAACCTTCCGCGCCGGCGGCCGACTCTTCTACGTCGGTGCCGGAACCTCCGGCCGGCTCGGCGTCCTGGATGCCTCCGAGTGCACTCCGACCTTCGGGGTCGACCCTGAAATGGTACAGGGGATCATCGCCGGAGGTCCCAAGGCGCTCACTCGCTCGCAAGAAGGCGCCGAGGATCGTATCGAGAGTGCCGTCGAGGATCTCGCCGAGCGCCGCGTGCGCGCCGGCGATTTCGTGATCGGCATCGCCGCGTCGGGCACGACGCCGTACGTGCGACGCGCCCTCGAGTACGCGCGTAGCATCGGCGCCGCCACCGGTCTCGTCGCGTGCTCACCCCCGCCGCAAGACACCCTCGACGTGGTCGACATTCTCATCCTGCCGATCACCGGTCCCGAGGTCGTCACCGGTTCCACGCGCATGAAGGCCGGCACCGCGACCAAGATGGTGCTCAACATGATCACGACGGGCGCGATGATCCGGCTCGGCAAGACCTACGGCAATCTCATGGTCGACCTGCGCGCGAGCAACAACAAGCTCATCGACCGCAGTGAGAGAATTCTCATGGAGGTCTGTGAGGTCGATCGCGCCCACGCGCGCCAACTGCTCGACGCTTCGGGCGGCATCGTCAAGACCGCGATCGTCATGCACTTCCTCCACATCCCGCGCGACGAAGCCGAGCGCGCGCTCGAGGATGGCAGCGGCGTGATTCGACGCATCGTGCACCGTCCGCCTCCGCCCGTCGGCGGCCCGTCGCCAACCACGCCCCCGTGAGCGTCTACGTCGGGCTCATGTCCGGCACGTCGCTCGACGGGATTTCGGCGGCCGTCGTCCGGTTCGAATCTGCGACCGGAGTCGCCGGGCAGCCGACCGGCCGAGCGGCCGAGCAGCTCGACTTCGAGCTCCTCGCTTTCGTCTCGACCGAGTACACATCGCAGCAGCGTGACCGGCTTCACGCCGCGCTGACCCAGGGCACGGCGCGGGAGTACTGCCGCCTCGGCTTCGACCTCGGTACCTGGCTCGCCGACGCGACGGTCGCTGTCTTGGCCGAGGCAGGGGTTCCGCGGTCCACGGTCCGCGCGATCGGATCGCATGGCCAAACGATCTGGCACGAAGCGCCGCATTCCACCTGGCAACTCGGCGAGTCCGCGGTCATCGCCGAGCGAACCGGCATCGACGTCGTCAGCGACTTCCGCGTTCGCGATGTTGCCGCGGGAGGGCAGGGCGCTCCGCTCGTCCCCATCGCCGATGCGCTCCTCTTCGCCGGCGACGACTGGCGCGCGCTCCAGAACATCGGTGGCATCGGCAACGTGACCGTCGTTCCGCCGAACGGCCAACTCGACGGCGTCCGCGCCTTCGACACCGGTCCCGGCGTCTCGGTGATCGACGCTGTTACGAGAACGCTCATCCCCGGCGCGACCTACGACGTCGACGGCAAACAGGCCGCCGCCGGATCGCCGATCGATTCGGTCGTCGGCCATCTGCTCCAACATCCCTATTTCGCCGCCGAGCCGCCCAAGTCCACGGGGCGCGAGCTGTTCGACCAGGCTTACGTCCGATCGCTGATCGAGCGGTGCAGGGAAGCGAATCCCTCAGCGACTACCGCCGACATCATCGCCACGGCCACCAGCCTCACCGCCCGCTCGATCGCCGACTCATATCAACGCTTCCTTCCCGAGCCGGTCACGGAGGTTCTCGTCTCAGGCGGTGGCGCCAAGAATCCAACGCTCCTGTCGATGATCGAACGGTCGATTGCGCCCCTCAAGGTGCTCCCCTTCGCTGAACGATTCTTCGACGGCGAGGCGAAGGAGGCCGTCGCGTTTGCGCTGCTGGCTTACTTGTTCGTCGAGCGTCGAGCTGGGAACGTTCCCCGGGCCACCGGTGCGAAGGGTCCGCGGATTCTGGGGAAGCTTACTCCGGCGTAGAGGTAGTTGAGCAGAGCGTCCCGATCGAGAGCTCACTGACTCACCACCACCTCATACCTGAATCGCATCCCGCTCGCCCGCTGCCGCGTCTCCTGCGACAACACCCGCCGCGTCTCCGCGTCGATCAAATAGTCCGACACGACCACCGCATCCGAGAACCGCACCCGCCACGCCGCTCGGCCCCGGACACTCTCTTTCGCCACGACGGCCAGTGTGTCGTACTCGAGTTTGAGATCCTGCTCCGAGAAGAGCGGTACGACGACCGACGCCCCTGGCTTGTAGTCGAGCGATCGCACCAATGACTCGAGCTGGTTGAACGCGAAGATGTCGTGGCTGTAGTTGCGCTCGACTTCTTGCGTCGAATCGCCACGCTGAACGGTGCCGAGCACGCGGTTCCCCTGGTATCGCAGGGTGATCTGCGAAGCTCCGAGGTCCAACCGCTCGAACACCGGCGCCAGTCCGTCGCGCTGAACGACGAGCGAATCCCGCATTGCCCGCGGCGCCGCGTAGGCGAACGTCTGCGCCATCTGCCCCGCCGGCGCGTCGATCACTCGGTCGCTCCGGGTCACCAGCGACCACTCCCGTTCTGTGGTATCTCCACTTCCCGCTCGCACCAGCACTCTCATGCTCTGCGTCTGCGGAGTGAGATGCTTGACGTCCAACGCTCTGCTCCCCGGCAGCAACATCGCCGGCCCCGCGCCGGACTGGGCATCGACAACCACGACCTGCACGACACACAACACAGCGGCCACGCCACCCAATGAGAACTTCATAATGCCCTCGTCGTGTCGACTCGACGAAGACCGCTAATGACCGGCGCGCTTCCGCGCTATGAAATTGAAGCGAAGCCGCCCTCGGCGGGGACGAAGCGGCACGGCGGGGCAACCACGCCGTCACTCCCGCTACTTGTCAGCCCCGCTACTTGTTAGTCCCGCCCTTGGTCAGTCCCGTTCCTGGTTAGTTCCGCCCTTAGTCAGTCCCGGTTCTTGTCAGTCCTACTTCCCTATCCCCGCGAAAAACCGGTAGACGAAGTAGACGAGACTGACCACCAGCAACGAAAGCAAAGAGAGTTGCAAAAGCTTCCCCGTACTCTGCCTCTCCGGCGAAACATCGGGTATCTCGACCGGCGGCTGCGGCCTCGCCGGAGTTCTCGGCGCCTCTGCAACCGGCATCGGCACCGTCGATTCGCCGAGATGGATCGGCCTCGCTCCCGGTCGCACCAACACCGACGGCGGCAGCATCTCGACGGTGATCGCATCCGTCGGCGTTCCATCCGACGGCAGTGGGAACTCGTGATGCCCGATCTCGTCCGCATCCGTCGGAGCAACCAGCCCGGGCCCATCAAAGCGCGCGACGATTACCGTGATGTTGTCCGGTCCCCCCGCGAAGTTCGCGCGCTCGACCAGGAGTTTGCACGCCGTCGCGACGTCCGGCTCATCGGTCACCACCATCGCGATCTCTTCCTTCGTCACCTGACCCGAGAGTCCGTCGCTGCACAGCACCAGCGTATCGCCTCGCCGCACGGTCTGGTGCGTGAGGTCGACCTTGATGTACGGCTCCGGTCCCAGCGCCTGGAGAATGATGTTCCGCCGCTCGCTGAGCTTCGCTTCTTCCTCTGTCAGCTCGCCGGCCTCGATCAACTTCTGCATCAGCGACTGGTCCTTCGTAATCTGCCGCGCCACGCCGTTGCGCACGATGTACGCGCGGCTGTCGCCCACCTGCGCCAGATACAGCGTATCGCCGAGCAACCCGGCGATCGTCGCCGTCGTTCCCATCCCGCGATACTCGGGATGCGCCGTCGCATAGCTGTGGATCTTCTCGTTCGCCGACTTCGTCGCCTGCTTGATCGCCCGCACGAACGACTCAGCGTCATTTGTGTCGCCCGCGATCCAAGTCGAGCGTAGATCGCCGAGGATCGCTTCGACCGCCATCGCGCTAGCGATCTCTCCGGCCGCGGCGCCCCCCATGCCGTCCGCCACCATGAACAGCGAGCCTTTGCGCCCGCTGATCGTGCGGCGAACTTCGGTCGGCACGGCCGCCACGTCCGCCGTCAGGTCGGCGAGAATGAACGCGTCCTCGTTATGGTCGCGCGTCCGCCCAACATCGGTGCGGCCGAACACCTGAACGACGATCTCGTCGCTCGGTGCGGGCGGGTGCGACGGGACGGCAGGCATTGGCTCGGCGGGGGTGTTCACGGAAGCCACGAGTCCCGGGCCTTCATTTCCGCGGCTGACGTCGCTCGGCGACGTGGTGGTAAGGCATGGGGCGCGAATATAGATCGCTGGCTAGGGGATGGTCAAACTGCCAATGCACCATAAGCTTCCGTTGCATGCGACTCCGGCGACTGTACACGATTCCCGTCGTGCTGGCGATTGGTGCTGCCTGTCACAATCCGGCTCCCCTCCCGCCCAATCCCGCGCCCGGGCCGGCAAGACAAACACCGCAACCGGTTGCTGCCCAACCCCCTGCGGCAGCCCCCGATTCCCGAGGCAACCGGACCGCCCCTCCGCTGCCACCGATCCCATTGGTCGAGGGCCCACTCAACCCAAAGGTCGTTTTCCCCGAAAGGAATCAATCGATTCCCGTCCGCGATTCCAACTTCGTCTTCGGCTCGGTAGGCAACGGTCACGCCAGGCTCATGATCAATGGGACCCCCGTGCCCGTCGCCCCGAACGGGACCTTCCTCGCGTACCTCCCCGTTCCACCGGCGACTGCGCCGCGTTACGACCTCGTCACCTACCTTGGCGCCGCCGGCGATTCCGGCCGCGTCGACACCGCCCGCACTACCATCCCCGTTCGCGTCCCTCGCCCGCTTCCCGATCTCTCGCTGACCGGCCGCCTCGTCGTCGACTCAGCAAGCGTTTCCCCTCGCGGCGGGTTCATGGCCCTACGTGACAGCGAGCCCGTTCGCGTCACCATCCGCGCCCCACTGAACGCAATCGCCTGGATATCCCCCACCCCAGAGTCTCCGAGTTCACCAGCCGAGCAGCCAACCCGCCGAGTCGCCGAGCCGCCGAGCCGCCGAGTCACAGGCCCGCCGAGCCGCCGACCCGCCGCGCCGCCGAGTCGCCGAGCCGCCGAGCCGCCGAGTCGCCGAGTCGCCGAGTCGCCGAGCCGCCCGCTGGCAAACGTCAGTGGAAACACCTTCGCGACCGACGTTCCCGCCGGCCTTCTCAAAGCCGGCGCCACGCTCTACGTCGCCCGCGGCAACGACACGGTGCACTTCGCCCTGACCAAGCCGCGCGACGCTCGCTCGCAGTGGGTCTCGCTCGGCGATCCCGCCGCGCAGAACGACACTGACGCCACGATCATCGGTCGCTCGACACCTGCCGGTACTTACAAGTGGATGCTCGTTCCCGGAACGATCGTGGAGGAAACGGGACGGCTCGGCGACAACGTGCGCGTCCGCTTCGATTCGCAGCTCGAGGTCTGGGTCGACTCGATGAGCGTCCGTCCACTCGCCGCGAACTATCCCCCACCACGCCGCACGGTCGGCGCCATGTCACTCGTGCCCGCCGCCGACTGGGTGGACGTCGTGCTGCCCGTGTCGTCGCCGCCGCCCTATCTCATCGAGCAGGACCTCGGCCACATCACGCTCACGCTGTACGGCACGACGGCGTCGCCCGACGTCATCAAGTTTCTCCAGAACGATTCGCTCGTGCGGATCGTGAACTGGGTGCCCGAGCAGTCGGATCGCGTGGTCTTTCGGATGGAGCTCAGCCGTCCTCCGTACGGCTATCTGGTGCTCTTCGACCCGGCACGCGGCTTCATTCTGCGACTGCGACGCCCGCCGCGCGTCAATCCGAATCGCCCGCTCGAGGGACTCGTCATCACCGTCGATCCAGGCCATCCACCCGGCGGCGCCATCGGGCCGACCGCGCTCACCGAAGCCGAAGGCGTCCTCCCCGTATCGTTCAAGTTGCGCGACATTCTGCAGCAACGCGGCGCCACGGTGGTGATGACGCGCACGACGATGGAGGCCGTCGACCTCCATCTTCGGAGTGTGATTGCCCGACGCGCGAACGCCAACGCGCTGATCTCGATTCATCTCAACGCATTCGGCGACGGCGTGAATCCCTTCCCCAACGTCGGCACGAGCACGCTCTTCTTCCATCCACAAACCGAGCCCCTCGCGCGCCTGGTGCAGGCGGGCATGACGCGCGAGATGGGCCTGCGCGACCTGGGTGTCCACTATCAGAACATCGCCATCGGCCGCACCATGTGGATGCCGTCGCTCATCTGCGAGGGCGCCTTCCTCATGGTCCCCGAGCAAGAGAACGCCGTGAAGACCCCCGAATTCCAAGACCGCTACGCCCGCGGCGTCGCCGACGGCATCGAAGCGTACTTCCGCTCATTGGCGCGATGAGCCGCAGCTGTCATCCTGAGCGAGCGCAGCGAGCGAAGGACCTACTATCCCTGTTGTCTTGCCTGATCGCAGCGTTCACCGCCCGACCAGCGAACGCCCAAGCCCCGAACTTGGACTGGCGAACGATCAGAACAAAACACTTCTACGTCCACTTCAATCCCAACACCGAACCCCTCGCCCGCCGCATCGCCGCCAACGCGGAACGAGCCTACGCGCAACTGTCACACGAGATCCATCCCCCGCGCGGCATGATCGACCTCGTCCTCTCCGACGACGTCGACTTCTCGAACGGTTTTGCCACGACGTTTCCGACGAACCGTATCGTTGTCTACGCCAATCCGCCCGTCTCCGAATCGGCGCTCCGCTTCACGAATGACTGGGCGCAGACCGTCGTCACGCACGAGCTGACGCACATTTTCCATCTCGATCGCACACGCGGCATCTGGTCACTCGGCCAGCACATCTTTGGTCGTGCCGCGCCGCTCTTTCCCAATTCGTACTCGCCGTCGTGGCTGATCGAAGGTCTCGCCGTCTATGAAGAATCCAAGCTGACTGGAGCCGGCCGCATCTACGGCTCCGAGCATCGCATGATCGCGCGCTCCACCGCGGTCGACCACCGCTTTCCCCCAATCGGCGACTTGAGTCTCGCGCAACCGGAATTTCCCTTCGGCGAGACCGCTTACGGTTACGGCTCTCTCTTCGTCGATTATCTCGCCAAGAGCCGCGGCCAGCAGAACGTCGGCCGCTTCGTCGACAAATCGGCGGCGTACATCATTCCGTATCTCATCAATCAGCCGGCGAAGTGGTCGTTCGGAATCTCGTTTTCGCGCGGCTGGCGTCTGTTCGGCGATTCGGTCACGCACTCGGTCGACGCGGGGCCCAATCCGCCCTTTCCCGGTTGGCGACAGCTGACCAATGGCGGCACTTACGTCTTCTCGCCGCGCTGGCTCTCCGATTCGGCGATCGTTTACTCCGGAACGGCGGGTAAGGAAAGCTTCGCCGCCGTCGCGGCCGATCTCGCCGGCAAGCGCACGACCGTCGGCCGCCGCAACAGTCCGTCGCCGAATGTGCCTCTCGCCGACGGTTCGCTCCTCTTTTCACAGATCGATTACACGAATCCGTATCAGCAGCGGACGGACCTCTATGTCCAGCGCGGCGGTCGTCAGCGACAGATCACCTTTGGCCGCCGCCTCGACAACCCCGACGTGCGCCGCGACGGACAGATCGTCGCCGTCCAGATCACGCCCGGCGCGACCCATCTCGTCCGCGTCTCGCCGGACGGCAAGACGATCACGCCCATCACCACCGGCAGCTTCGACGAGCAGTGGACCGAACCGCGCTGGTCGCATTCGGGAACTCTCATCGCCGCGTCGCGCTGGCTGCGCGGCAACGTGTCGCAAATCGTCGTGCTCGATACGGTAGGTCGGATCAAGCACCTCGTCTCGAGCGGGACTTCCATCGAGGCCACACCGAGCTGGCTGCCCGACGACTCCGGCGTCATGTACAGCTCCGATCGAACCGGCAGCGCCGAGATCTACGTCGAGCGCCTCGCCGACAGCACGACCTATCGTTTGAGCTCGACGCCCGTCGGCATGTTTGAGCCGACGAGCTCTCCCAGTGGTCAGCGAACCGCGACGGTCCTCTTCCGCGCCGACGGATATCATTTGGGCGCCGGCTCCTGCTGTCAGTTCGACGAAGAGCAGCGCGTCGCCGATTACCGTACCACCACCGGGTCTGCCGCGCTCGCCCCCGTCGTGACCGACACTTCCCACGCGACGAAGTACAGTCCGTGGCGCACCTTCTATCCGCGCTACTGGTTGCCGACGATCGATCAGGGCATCGCTGGTGGCTATCGCTTCGGATTCGAGACGAGCGGCTACGACGTCATCGGGCGCCATCGCATCAGCGGCCAGATCGAATTCCCCACGAACAAGACCGGGGTCACCGGCTTCGGCGACTATCAGTACAGCGGTTTCGGCAACCCGGTCATCGACCTCGCCGTCACGCAGAACTGGGACCTCCTCGGCTCCGTCTTCGAGCGCAACGCCGAGCGGCAAGTACTCGGCAACCTGTATCGTCGCACGCGCACCGTCGATTTGCTCGCGACGTATCTTCGTCCGCGCTATCGCACGTCGATGTCGCTTTCCGTTGGTACGGGACTCGAGCAGCGCACGTTCACGACGACCGCCGACGTTCCACTCTCGAGCCTCGACACCACCGGGGCGTTCACGCCACCAGTCTTTCCCAACCTGGTTGCCGCCGCGACGTTCTCGAACACGCAGCGCCCGATCTTCAGCATCTCACCCGAGGACGGCGTCCGACTCGCCGTCACCGGACGCGATCGTCTCAAGAGCGGACCCGCCGGCAACAAGGGATCGAGCTACAGCGCCATCGGGACGGGGAGTGCCTACAAGTCACTCAACCTCCCCGGCTTTTCGCACCATGTAATCGCGCTGCGCGGCTCGGTCGGTTGGGCCGACGAGCGGGCCGCCGGCTACTTCGGCGTCGGCGGCGTGAGCGGTGGGACCTTTCAGATCATTCCCGGCTACACGCTCGGCGAAGGTCGACTGACATTTCCTGTGCGCGGCTTCGAGCAGTCCACCTTGCTCGGCACGCGCGCCTTTGCCGGCTCGGTCGAGTATCGCGCTCCTCTCTTCATCATCGGCCGCGCCCCGGGCATCCTTCCATTCTTCCTCGACCGTAGCTCACTCACGCTCTTCTCGGATTATGGCACGGCTTGGTGCCCCACGGTTCAGGTCGGGCGCGAAGTCTGCAACACGAACAGCCAGTTTCTCACCAGCCGCCTCGCCATCGCGTCGGCCGGCGCGGAGCTCAACCTGAACCTCGGAGTGCTGTCGTGGGACTCGCCGTACCAATTCCGTTTGGGGTTCGTCGCCCCGACGTACAATCGCGCGTTGTTCCAGCAGTCGGCGTTTCAGGTGTATCTCGTGTCGGGCTTGTCTTTCTAGCTTTCGCGCTCCGGCGCACTACTCCGTGAGCCGTGATTCCGATCGCAACCGCGTTGGCCCATCGGTGTCCGCGCTAGTCCGCGACAGTTTCATCGCGAGGCTCCGTTCGTCAGTACCAATCCTGATACTGGCGACAATCAGCCTCGCCGTCGCCTGCGGCGGCGCAAAAAAATCCGCGACCTCGGCGAGCGGCGGCTGCGACGACTCGATCAAACTGCCGACGGGCTTCTGCGCGATCGTCTTCGCCGAGAGCGCCGGGCCGGTGCGCGACATTGCGGTGCGCAAGAACGGAGACGTGTTCGTCGGTCTGCTCGATCAACGAAGACAACCCGGCGGCGTGCTCACGCTCCGCGACACGAACAAGGACGGCCACGCCGACATCGCCGAACGTTTTGGTGAGAGCGGGGTGCACGGCCTCGCGCTCGCCGGTGACTCGACGCTGTACGCGTCGACCGCGACGGCGGTGCTGCGTTTCCATCTCACGGATTCACTGCAACCAAAGAAACGCGTCGACACGATGGTCGTCGGCCTTCCTGCGCGGCAACCGCCATCGCACACGATCGCGATCGACCTTCGCGGTAACATCATCGTCAACGTCGGCGCGGCGACGAACGCCTGCGCACCCGGTGACGCGCCGCAGAAGCCGGGGCTCGACCCGTGCCCCGAGCTCCAGAGCGCCGCCGGCATCTGGCGATGGGGCACCGAGAAGTCCAATCAAACGATGGCCGAGGGAACCCGCATCGCCACCGGTCTGCACAACGCGATCGCGCTCGCGGTGAATCCGCGCGATACGATGGTCTACGCGGTATCGCAGGGCAGAGACGGCCTCCGCGACGCCTGGCCGAATCTCTACAGCGAACAAGAAGCCGCGACCGCCGCGGCCGAGGAGATGATCCGCATCGGCTCGAGCCGCGCTGACTTCGGGTGGCCGTACTGCTATTACGATTATCTAAAGCAAGAGCGCCGCCTCGCTCCCGAGTACGGCGGCGACAAGCAGCGTACCGATCGCTGCGACCGCCTCATTCAGCCGATCGTCGCGTTCCCCGCGCACTGGGCGCCGATGGGATTGCTCTTCTACACCGGCACGATGTTCCCGCCCGAGTACCGCACCGGCGCCTTCATCGCGTTCCACGGCTCCGGCGCCCGCGCCCCGTTTCCCGAAGAGGGATATCAAGTCGTCTTCCTTCAGTTCAAGAACGGCATGGCCGCGGAAGACACGATTTTCGCGTCAGGTTTCGCCGGCGGCATGGTCACCCCGCAGGGCGCCGAGCATCGCCCCGTCGGTCTGGCCCAGGGGCCGGATGGGGCGCTCTACCTGACTGATGACAAAGGCGGTCGGATTTGGAAAATCGTGTATCGAATGGCCTCGAAGAAATAATTCGACTCTCGAGGTCCCGACCGGGCCGGCGTCTGTGACCGTATCGGGGTTGGAACAACTTTGATACGGATAACCGAACGGAATGAAGGGGGTGAACGGACCTGCCACGGCCGGATGGCCTTATCTCGCCCCAGTGGTTTCGATGAAGGCTGAGCTGGAATGATGGGTTTGCCGGCGATTCGTCGGTGGATTGTTCCATATGGCGCAGCCAACACCCCAGTTCCTCGAGGGCGACCTCACTTCATCGATAATTGGGTCGATGTACGAGGTGCATCGCGATCTCGGATTCGGCTATCGGGAACCGATCTACTCCGCCGCCCTCGGGCGCGATCTAATGGCGAAAGGCCATCACGTAGCGCGCGAGGTTGCCGTGATGGTGTACTTTCGCGGAGAGCCGCTCATGCGGCAGATACTCGACATGATCGTCGACGACAAAATCGTTGTTGAAATCAAGTCGACCCAACAGCTCCATCCGAGCGCCGCCGCTCAGCTCTTTGGCTACCTCGCCGCAACAAAGTACGAGGTCGGCCTCGTGCTCCACTTCGGCCGAGAGGCCAAAGCCCATCGTGTTCTCTTCGAGAATCGTTTCAAAAAACACAAATAACGCACCGAGCTTCCCATCATCGCCGAGTCGCCGAGTCGCCGAGTCGCCGAGTCGCCGAGTCGCCAAGGCAGGTCCGTTCAGTCCCTTCATTCCGTTCAGTTGTCCGTATCAAAGCTGTTCCAACCCCGATACGGTCCCCACTGCCAGCGTGGTCGCGTCCCGCCGCCGTTTTCTCAAAACGCCGCCAATATCGCCCCCATGATCACGAGTGCGACGAGATTGCTCCCCGAATTGATCATGAGCAGCTGCGTCGGCCGCTTGGCCGCCGCCCAATCGTCGAGCTCCACGACGAGAATGAAGCCGAGCCAATTGAGAAACCCGACCGCCGCGCCGAGCGCCCACGTCTTCGCGCCCGCGTAGTACACCGCGTGCGCGAGCACAAAGGTCATGACCACGGCGCCCAGGATCCACGTCGTGAAGCCCTTGACCATGCCGCCCTTCATCTGCTCGTCGCCGATGCCGGAGAGCCGCTGCCACGGCTTGAGAAAGAGCAGTGGCGAGTACCAGAGCGCGCCGACGAAAACCTTCACCAGCACGGCAATGATGAACGGCAAGGGATGTATTTGGACCGGCTGCACGAGGTCCTCCGAGCGCGGAGTGAGGGAAGGGAAGGAAGGAACTACCGCTCGACTCGGCGCGACGCGAGCAGCCGTGCGCGCACGATCAATCGCCGGATGCCGACGACGATGACACCGGCGATTATGCACCAAATCAGCACCGCCGCAATCCCGAACGCCCATCGCCCTGCCGAGTCGCCGCTCGTCGGATGCCACCACGCGAAGGGAAGGGAGATCGTCGAAAAATGCCGTTCGCCCGGCCCAAACGCGATCCAGCTCGCGATCGCTCCCATCATTCCGACGATGCCGAGTCCCATGAGTGACTGAAAAACGTGCACCCATGCTGGCGCATCCGGCGTCAGTTGCCCATCCGGCCCAATCGCTCCGCTTGCGCCATCGACGATGAGCGTGAGTCCCGCGAGCAGAAACACTGCACCCGCTCCGACGCCAACCCACCGCGGTGTCCCTGGCGTCAACTTCAAGTCGATCACACCCAGTCCGCCGAGTATCGGCAGCGCCGACATCGCGGCACAGGCCAGCCCGAGAATCACGGAACCACGAGGAGTGAGTTTCGATTCCGTTGTCATTGAGTTCTCGACCACGCCGGCGTCGGAGACAGTGGACAGTCCGAACAATTTTGATACGGACAAAGAACGGAGGGGAGGGACCGGTTGTCCGTATCAAAATTGTTCCAACCTTCCACCGCGCGAGACGCAAGCCTGGTCGCGATCCGCGCCCCAAAAAACCAAATAGTTTCGACCTGCGACGATGACCCGTGTCAACGGTTACGAAATCTCGCGTCGGGCGAAACGATCGATACATTCCGTTCCGCAATGCCCACGATCCACCCTACCGCGTACGTCCATCCCACAGCTGTGGTCCTCGGCGACGTCACCCTCGGCGCGCGCGTGTCCGTGTGGCCCACGGCAGTTATCCGCGGCGACACCGATTCGATCACGATCGGCGACGACAGCAACGTCCAAGACGGCACAATCATTCATGTCGATCACAACTTCCCGGTGGCCATCGGGAAGCGGGTTGGCATTGGCCACCGCGCGATCATTCACGGCGCGACGGTCGAGGACGACGTGCTGATTGCGATGGGAGCGGTTCTGTTGAACGGAGTGCACGTCGGCACCGGGTCGATCGTCGGTGCCGGAGCGGTTGTCAGGGAAGGGATGAGGATCCCTCCAAACTCACTCGTCCTCGGCGTCCCCGGCCGGATCGCCCGGAGCACGACTGACGAGGAACACGAGCGGATCAGGAAGACCGTCCAGTCTTACCTCGAGCTTCAGGAGCGGTATCGGTCCGGTTGATGCGTTCACGTGATTCCGAGCAAGGCATCACGGAGTGGTAACGAATTTGCTGCGTCGGCGGGTCCGCTGACGAAAGCTCGGCAGCCAAGTCGGCGCAGTCGTCCGTAACAAGCCAAGTCCTTGGATGTATCGGAGTTGTCCCATGCTGCAGATCACAACCCCGCTCGATGCAGTGGTTACTTCCGGCCAGTTCTCGACACGGACCGGCCCGTTATCAACGCAAGCGGGTACTGACAACAAACTTCGTGATCGACTTTTCGTAACTCGTGCTTCCACCGTCGGTTATATTACTACTGGCGTGGAAACACGAACGTCGGTAGACTGTCGCCCCTTGGCTCGCGCCGTCCACCCTCCTGGCGCGCCCGCGAGCCGGTTGTAACGGGCTGTAACACTCCCAACGACAATCGTTTCGCCTCGCTCCACGCTGCTTCCATATAGGAGTATTGTCCCCATGACGCTTCCCCTCAATCCGCCCCCGGGGCCCGTTTCGCTCTCCGCCAACGCGCGTACCGTGCTCGAAAAGCGCTACCTGGTGAAGAACGAAAAGGGCAAGCCGGTGGAGCAGCCCGAAGATCTTTTCTGGCGCGTGGCGACAGTCGTCGCCGAGGCGGATCGCAGGTATGGAGCGAGTGAGGGTGCGGTCAAGACAGTGGCGGAAGAGTTCTACGCGCTCATGACCCAGCGTCGCTTCGAGCCCAACTCGCCGACGCTCATGAACGCCGGCCGTCCACTCGGCCAGCTCAGCGCCTGCTTCGTGTTGCCCGTCGAAGACGCGCTCGCCAACGGTAAGAACGGCATCTACGACACCTTGAGCGCCATGGCGCTCATCCATCAGAGTGGTGGCGGTACGGGTTTCTCCTTCTCGCGCCTGCGCCCGAAGGGATCGATGGTCCGTTCGACGACCGGGGTCGCGAGCGGTCCGATCTCTTTCATGAAGCTCTATGATGCCTCCACGGACGCGGTGAAGCAGGGAGGCACGCGGCGCGGCGCGAACATGGGCATTCTCCGGGTCGACCACCCGGACATCATGGAGTTCATCACCTGCAAGGAAGACCTCACGCAGGTGACCAACTTCAATATCAGCGTCGCCGTAACCACCAAGTTCATGGACGCAGTGAAGGCGGGTTCGTCCTACGATCTGTTGGATCCGAGCAACAAAAAAGTGGTAGGCCAGCTCGACGCCCGCATGGTCTGGGACCGCATGATCCTCGGCGCGTGGCGCACTGGGGAACCAGGTGTGTTCTTCGTCGACGAAGCCAACCGATACAACCCCGTCCCGCACCTCGGCCCGTACGAAGCGACCAATCCGTGCGGCGAGCAGCCGCTCCTCCCGTACGACGTCTGCAACCTCGGCTCGATCAACGTCGGGTACTACGTCAACAACGGGAAGATGGATTGGGACGCGTTCCGAGCCGACATCCAGCTCTCGACGCACTTCCTCGACAACATCATCGACGTCAATAAGTATCCGCTCCCCGAGATCGACGCCCTGTCCAAGCGCATCCGAAGAATTGGCCTCGGCGTGATGGGCTTCGCCGACGCCCTCGTCCGCCTCGGCATCGCGTACGACACCGACGAAGGCGTCGAGTTTGGCCGAAAGGTCATGGAATTCGTCGACGTCGAAGGCAAGAAGGAATCGAGCCGACTCGCCGCCGAGCGTGGCCCGTTCGCCGAGTGGGCGAAGAGCATCTGGGGTCCGGACGAGACCTGCGCGCGCGATGCGAACGGCAACCGCATTCGTCCGATGCAGCTCCTGCGGAACTGCAACGTGACGACCGTTGCCCCGACGGGCACGATCAGCATCATCGCCGGCTGCAGCTCTGGCCTGGAGCCATTGTTCGCAGTGGCCTTCATGCGCAACCAAGCCGGCGTGATGATGCCCGACGTGAACGAGGACTTCGTCGAGATCGCCAAGCGCGAGGGCTGGTACTCGGCAGAGCTGATGGAGCGCATCGCGAAGACAGGCTCCGTGAACCACCCCGAGGTCCCGGAGCAGTGGCAGCGCGTCTTCGTCACCGCCAACGCCATCGCCCCGGAATGGCACATCAAGATGCAGGCTGCCTTCCAGGAGCACTGCGACTCGGCGATTTCAAAGACTACTAATTTCGCCCACTCGGCCACGGTCGAAGACGTCCGCAAGATCTACGAGCTCGCGTTCGACATGCACTGCAAGGGCGTCACCGTTTACCGCGACGGCAGCCGCGACAACCAGGTGCTCTCCACCGGCGCGACCGAAGGTGCCGCCAAGGCCCGTGAGGGCAGTGCTTCTGCGCCCGCCGGTCATCCTGAGCGCAGCGAACCTGGCGACCGCTCCCTCGTGGCCGATCTGCGCAGCACCATCGCCGAAAAGGAAGCCGAGATCGAGCGCCTCAAGAAGTCGCTCTATGAAGCCGAGGCCGAGAACCTCCAGCGCCGCGCGAAGCGTTCGCGGCCGGACAAGTTGCGCGGGACGACCATAAGGAAGGAGACGCCGCTCGGCGTGATGTTCGTGAACATCACCGAGGACGAAAAGGGCCAGCCGTTCGAGGTGTTCATCACGCTCGGCAAGGCGGGCGGCTCAGCGATGGCAGATGCGGAGGCGATGGGTCGGCTACTCTCTTTGGCCTTGAGATCGGGTATTCCGATCATGGAGATCCACAAGCAGCTGCGTGGGATCTCGTCGGATAGAGCAGTCGGCCTCGGACCCAACAAGGTTTTGTCAGTTCCGGATGCGATCGGTATCGCGATCGAGGAGTGGCATCGGGATCGAGTCGTTGGCGTCCAGCAGGAGCTCATGCCGCCTTCGGCGCCATCCGTTAACGGCGGGGCTCCGTCCGCCGAAATGATGGAGAGCATGACGCATCAGGTGCCGGCTGCTCTTCGATCGACCGGGAATACGGCGGCGGAGATGGAGCTACAGCTTGGCTTACAGCACTCCGCTGAGGCGTACATCGGGACATGCCCTGATTGCGGGTCGCAGATGGAATACGCAGAAGGGTGTGTGAAGTGCCATGTATGTGGTTTTAGCGAGTGTGGATGATTTTCCTCGTAGAAGAGGAAGAAGGGAGAGTAGCCAAGGCTACCCTCCCTTTTTTTATTGAGCGGTCATAATTAAGAGGCGGGAGGTATTTCGTCTGCGGCGCGACGAGGTCTGGTGACTCACGCAGTGCATGGCGCGGCTACGCGCACGAGGGAATATGAAGTCCCGCATACATCTCGTTTTTGTACACGGCTTCAATTCAGACAAATCGACGTGGAACGAATTATGGCGCCAGCTCTCGCACGGCGCATTTCCCAGGGCAGAGCTGGTGCCGCACTGGTTCGAATACAATTCCAAATTGGTCGAGCTCAATTTCTCAAACGCCATCCCCAAGCTGGACGAAATTCGTGAGAGCTTCGCGACCTATCTGAGCACTGAACTGCGCGCCGGCGATGGCGAACCGATCGTACTAGTTGGCCACAGCCAAGGCGGTTTAGTAATCCTCTCGACTCTAGCGTTTCACCTCGACAGTCGACGAGCCCAAGATCTGCGTCAAATCGCGCATTGCGTGCTCATTTCAACGCCGACCAACGGGTCGGATTTCTTAGGACCCGCGAGGAGCATCATTCGCAAGCTGCCGTGGGTCAACAAGGAGCAAGAACAGCAGCTGCGGCCGTTGGACGAGTACATCGGACGGTTGCAACGCCGTATCGCCGGCGATGTGTTGTTCGCCGTCGCACCGACGGAGCACTCGTGCCCGATCCCCATAACGGCCATCTACGGGACTGAGGACCCGATAGTCAAAAGCCAGAGCGCGCGCTGGATATTTACTCACACCGAAGCAGTGCCTGGCAACCACTTGTCCGTTCATAAGCCGACCGATCGCGATGCAGCGATTTGTCGTCTCATTCGTCGCGTTGCCGAGGATGCTCTATTCCACGTACCCGCCGACGGCACGCTTGTCCGCACGGTACCCGTTTTGGCCGGCGACGCCGACATCCTGCGCTCCGCGCTCGATCTACACAACGCTCATTTCACGGTGGCGCAGGGCGTCCGGAAGGATGACGTGGCGTATTGGCTGAGCCACTACAGGGCGGAATTTGGAATTAATCTTTGGACTTTTGCCGCACTGATCAATGAAGATGTCCGGGCCTTCTTGATGTTTCATGACGATGCCCGCAAGGATATCGCTATCGTCGATTATCTCGTGTCCGGCGGCGAGACTGAGCTCGACACAGTCGCTGTACGCCGGCTAATTGAGCGCCTCCAATCTGTGCTTTGGACAAGCGGCACCAGAACGATTGCGTTCGAAGTGTCGCGACCAACCCCAGGGTCTAGCGACTACAGTCGCGATCGAGCAAGGATTCGCCGCTTTGAACGGTTCGGCGCGCGCGTTGTCCCGCACCTACCCTACGTGGCTCCCAGCATGGATGGCGAGTTTAGTGCCGATAGCGAGGAACCCAGCCTAGTCATGATAGCGTCGGTCGGGCGTCCGCCTGCCGCGATCCCGTGGATCAAGGTTCGGGAAGTAGTGTCCTACCTTTACGGGACTTGGTACCGCAATTGGTTCTCTCGTCGGTATGCGGATCGCACGGCAACCATGGACGGATACTTTAATGATTTGACCGCTCGGGTGTTGGCAGCGGTTCCGCTGCATGGCACGGCGGCACTCGAACGATTTTCCGATGCGACAGACATCGGAATGATTGGCGGACCATCGTCCTAAGCGCATCACGATCGAGCCAAGGCCTACCTTCTCTAGCGGCTTCGATTGTCGAACTCGCCGATACGGCCGTCGCGCTTTGCATTCTTCACGCCGCGGCGATCTGCCCGCGCTCGCCGCACAGCGCCGACTCCCCGCCCCCGTGCGTCAACTTCTTTCTGCCACGGCGAGCGACTAATCGCTTGACACCTTTTGATTAAAGGGTCTTAAAGTTTCGATCGGCGTCACCCTTATGCGCCGGTCT
>Ga0310811_10002343_pt1 | contig 23679 bp, 20 predicted proteins | sample YCmetagenome_FD_207642 | JGI IMG/M metagenome (GOLD analysis project Ga0310811, IMG submission 207642) | Soil microbial communities from experimental microcosm in Duke University, North Carolina, United States - YC | ecosystem: Engineered > Artificial ecosystem > Soil microcosm > Unclassified ... | reverse complement strand
AGCCGAGTGGTTACTTCGTGATCCAGGGCTTGAACTGATCTTCTTTTTCGAGACGCGCGGCGATCGTTTCGGCTTCGCGGCGCGTCTGATACTTGCCGATGCGCACACGGAACATCTTCGGCCCGCCGCGCGGCATCGTCACGAAGGTGGGATAACCCTTTCCGGTCATACGCTTGGCAATCGCTTCGGCTTCGCCACGATCGTTGACCGCTGCGATCTGCACGACAAAACCACTTCCAGGCGGTTCGGCCGGCGTGTCGATTCTTGCTGATGCCGATTCCTTCGAAACGGCGGGCTTCGCGACGAGTGGTGTGACTTTCACGCTTGTCGCGACAGCCGGTGCCGCATCCTTCGCGCTCGCGGGTCGAAGTTTCAGCGTTTCGTCCGGAGCGTCCTGTCCTCCGAGGCGGCTCGGATAAGTCAATATCTCGTTCGCCGCAACAGGTGCGTTGGTCGGTGTCGCCGCGGCCGGTGTCGCCGGGGACGGTGCCTTGTCGACAGCCGTCGGATCGGCCGTCGCGTCACCAGCGGCCTCAATTGGCTCCGCAGGACGCTGCGCGCGCACGCCGCGGCCAACCATCACGCCACACAGGAAAATGACGACGGCGACGACCGTCGAGGCCATAAAAAGGAAGACCAGCTGTTTACCGTTCAGCTGTATCTCGTGAAGGCCTTCGTCTGCCATCAGTTGGGGTGCGCACAGTGTAGCACGCAATCCCTAGTGCGTTTCGATCTTTTCGAGCAGCTCTTTTGCGTTCGCGTTCGAAGGCTCGCGCGTCAGCACGGTCTGCAGTTCGATGCGCGCCGCATCGGTGTTGCGCGCCTGCGCGTACGCTTCGGCCAGCGCCAGGCGCGCATCGATCTGATCGTCACTCCAGATCGAAATCTTCAGTTCGTCGATCGCGTCGGCAATCTGTCCCCCGCGCAGATACACGCGGCCGAGCAGCAGGTGCGCCTCACGATCGTACGGTGACAGATAGATCGCACGACGAAGCTCGCCAATCGCCTCGGCATCGCGCTGCGCCTGATACAGCCGGCGGCCGCTCTCCAGATGAAAGACGGCCTGCTCGCGCTGATCGCGCTGTTCGACGGCCGCGATTGCTTCCTCGACGCGCGGCTGACCCGCCATGTCGAGATCGGTCTTCAACCGTTCCAGGTTCGGGGGGACGGCGCTGCTGCCGGGTTGTTTCCTGTCCCAATCCGCGTACTTCGACGACAGCCGCTTCGCCAGGTCCCTCTCACGCTGGCCTTCCGCGGCGTTGGCCGAGGCCTGCAACGCGACGCCGAGCACCCAATGCGCCGCATCGTCTGCGGGATTGCGGCGCACCGTCTCGCGCAGCCACCGCACCGCGTTGAGCGTCTCGTGCGCGAGCCACGAGGCATACCCGAGATTAAACGTGAGGTCTGGATCATCTGGATTTGCTGCGATCGCCTGGATGAAGAATTCGGCGGCCGACGGATGCGCCGGATCCGCGGTGCGACGCAGATATGCCACGCCGAGATCGTTCAGCAGCGCCGCATCTCTTTTTTCACGGTTGAGTGCATCCAGCTCGCTGATTGCGTCGCTGTGGCGTCCGAGGTGGATGAGTGAAAGCGCGGCGTCGAATCGCGCGCGGCGTGACAGTGGATCCAGGACCGGGACCTGCCGTGCAGTCTCGAGCGCCTGCTTGTGATCACCTTGCTCGGTGTAGACCTCCCACAGTGCGAGCCGCGCGCGGTGGTAGGTGGGAGCGTAGCGCAGGGCTTCCTTCAAAAATACAATCTGGGTAGCCGGGTTTTCCGCGATGGACCCTTTGATGAACTGTTCGAACGCGGCAAGCGGCGGATGGTTGCGCTCCATGTCCGCGACCGGTACCGTGGAGTCGGGCAGGATGCGGCGGGCGACGTTCCCGACGAGGGTGAAGAAATCGTTCAGCGCGCCGCTTTCCATGATTTCGGGAAAACGGCGTCCCGTATCGAGCCGCACCGGTCTGACACGAACAGTTACGGTATTCGCGTTCACGGCGAACGAGCCGACGATGACCTGTTCGGCGCCGACGATCTGGGCAATCCGGATGACTGTCGCTTCGCTGAGCGTGGCAGACGCCGGCACGCGGAGGTGCTCGAACGCGCGCAGTCGATCGCCGCGCAAGAGCGCCTGTGCGCCAAGCACACTCAGGTCGTCGGTCAGGGCGGCCGCTGCGCCTTCGGCGAGCCAGTTGAAGCGCGGCTCGCGTGTGGCGTTCTCGAACGGCATGACCAGCTGTCTCGCGCCCGGGGCTACGAGCGATTGCGCGTGGACGCTCGTCGGAATGCACAATGCAAAATTCAAAATGCAAAAAACGAGCGGCACAATCACTCCGCGTCTGCATTTTGCATGTTGCATCTTGAACTGCTTCAGGCCGCCTTCACCGGCCTCACGAGCACGGACATCAAACACTGCCCTGCCCCCGTCGCCCGGCACTGCTCGGTGCCGACCTCGACGTCGAGATTGAACAGATACATCAGCCGCCGGATCGCCGATGCGTAGAACTCGCACAGAGGCTGCTCGCTGCGATCGCGCACCTCGCAGAAGATCGAGCCGCGGATATCCACTGCGCCGCGGCCCTTCCGCCACTTGACGATGGCGCGGCTCCCTCGATAGGTCGTGCGAATCATTCTGCGCGCAATACGCATGACGAGGTGGACGCGGATGGAGGGCGGCGCGGCGCGAATAATCGCGCGCTGAAACGCCGGCAGGTCCGCAACCGTCCACTCGGCCGTGTATTCGCCGGCGCGACCGGCGATCAGCCGGTACGGCTCGCCTTCCTGCCGGAGAAAGCTGAGCACCGCCGCGAGCGGCGCGAGACCGATGCGACCGTCACGTAACCCTGACGGATTGAGCCACGATTCGTAGAACTCGAGGCGCGTCGGCAGGAGATCCGCGATTCCCTGGTGAAGGCTCGCGACGAGGAGCCGACCGATGCCGGCTTCAATCATGCGTAATGTCTGATAACGTACGAGCTAAACCTTCCCAGCGTACCACGAATGATTCTCCCCGTACATGACCGTCTTCGCGCGCACGTGGCGCGGCTGTTGACTACCCTCTATTCGATCGACGACTCGGCCGCTCCACCTATTGTCCTGGAGTATCCACCGAATCGCACTCTCGGTGATCTCGGCACGCCGGTCGCGTTCGAGCTGGCGCGGCGGCTTCGCAAGGCGCCGCGCGCCATCGCGCAGGAAATTGCGTCGGCGTTTGGATCTGTTGGCGGCGTGCGCCAGGTGGCAGCGGCACCAAACGGCTACCTGAACTTTTTCCTGGAGCGCCATGGCTTTCTTATCGAGCGGCTGACGGAGGATCTGTCGCCGCCCGCTCAGCACTCAGCCGGGAAGGCGATCGTCGAGCACACGGCGATCAATCCGAACAAAGCGGCGCATATCGGTCACCTGCGCAACTCCGCGCTCGGCGACACCCTCGTGCGCGTGCTGCGCTTTCGCGGCGTTCCGGTTGAGGTGCAGAACTACATCGACGATACCGGTGTCCAGGTGGCCGATGTTGTCGTCGGCTTTCGAGTCCTCGAGGGGAAGTCGCTCGATGACATTCGGGCGATCCCCGAGACCCGCTTTGATTACTACTGCTGGGATTTGTACGCGCGCACGACCGAATGGTACGAGCAGGACAAGGAGCGGCTCGCCACGCGGGCACAGACCCTTCACGACATCGAGCATGGCGGCAACGACAACGCCGCCATCGCTGCCTTCATCGCCGACCGGATCGTCCGCTGTCATTTGAAGACCATGGCGCGGATGAATGTCGATTACGACCTGCTCACTTGGGAAGGCGACATCCTGCGGCTCAAGTTCTGGGCGCAGGCGTTCGACGTGCTGAAAGCGAAGAAGGCCGTCTATCTCGCCGCGGAAGGGCGACTCGCCGGGTGCTGGGTCATGCCTATTCAGGAGGACCTCGACGAGTCCCGACCACCGAATCCCGAATTCCGGCCCGGCGACGAAGCCGAAGGCGAGGAGCGTGAAAAGGTCATCGTTCGCTCAAATGGCGTTGTCACGTACGTCGGCAAGGACATCGCCTATCAGTTCTGGAAGCTGGGGCTGCTCGGCCGTGATTTCGAGTACCGGGTGTTTGGCTCCAAGGCTTTTTCCAATGATCCGATATGGGCGACGTGTACTACCGGCGGCGAGGCCCATCATCCGGATTTTGGCGGCGCTGCGTATGTCTACAACGTCATCGACGTGCGGCAGTCGTACCTGCAAAAGCTGTTGAAGCAGGCGCTGATTGCCGTCGGACACGCTGAAGGCGCCGACCGTTCGCATCACTTCTCCTACGAGATGGTCGCGCTGTCGCACGCGACGGCGGGCGAGCTCGGGTATGCGCCGCCGGCTGACTCAGAAGACGCGAAGCGGCCCTTCGTCGAGGTCTCCGGACGCAAGGGTCTCGGCGTGAAAGCGGACGATCTGCTCGATACGCTGGTGCGGTCCGCTGGCAGCGAAGTGGGCACGCGCAATCCGGAGTTGAGTGACAGCGACCGTCAGCGCATCGCCGAAATGATCGCGATTGCTGCCGTTCGCTACTTCATGATCAAGTTCTCGCGCGGCAAGATCATCGCGTTCGATCTGGCCGAGGCGCTCAGCTTCGAAGGCGAAAGCGGTCCTTACATCCAGTACGCGGTCGTACGCGCCAACAACATCTTTCAGAAGCTGCAGCAGCGCGACGGCCTGAATGAGTCGGACCTGCTGAAGACGCTGGCGGACGTTCCGACCGCCGAGCTCGACGGCGCGAACGGCAGCCACGAGCTCTGGGCGTTGGTGCTCGAGGCCGCGCGGCTCGACGAGGTGGTCGAACAGGTCATCCGATCGCTGGAATTCTCGGTGCTCGCAAAATTCGCGTTCACGCTTGCGCAGGCGTTCAACGCCTTTTATCATCGCGCACCTATCCTCAACGAAGAGCGTGACGATGTGCGGCGATGGCGCGCGGCAGGGGTGATTTACGTGCGCAACCAGCTGCGTACTGCGCTCGACCTGATGGGCGTCGCCGTGCCGCCCAGGATGTAGGTTTCCGAGGTGCGATAGTGCGAATGGTGCGATGGTGCGAGCGTGCGTCCGAAGGTGCGAGGTGTGATGGTTCGAATCGTCGCACCCACCATTGCAGGCTCGCACCGTCGCGCGTCGGATGCACCCTCGCACCCTCGCACATCGGACGCACCCTCGCACCCCCGCACCATCACACCGTCGCACTTTCACTCCTATGCCACTAATCGCGATTGCGCCGTGCAGCAAATTGCCTGATTACGAGGAGTCGGTGCGCCGCGCCGGCGGCGACGTCCGCGTGTTGACGCCGACCGACTCGGCCGCCGACGTCATCGCGTCCGTGCAGGGATTGCTGCTCACCGGCGGCGGTGACGTGCAGCCGTCAATCTACGGGGCGACGCCGCATAGCACGTTCGACCCAGCCGAAGCCGGTCGGGACGAGTTCGAGATCGAGCTAGTGAATCGAGCCATCGACAGCGACCTGCCCGTGTTCGCCATTTGCCGCGGCATCCAGGTGCTCAACGTGGCGCGCGGCGGAACGCTCATCCAGCACATTCCCGAAGAAGTCGGCACCAGCGTCGAGCACCGCATCAAGGAGCCGCGCTTCGCCATCGCGCACGACGTCTGGCTGACGTCGGACAGTCTGCTCGAGCGCACGATGCGCGAGCGGCTCGAAGAAGCCGATGCGTGCGCGGTGAACAGCCGTCACCACCAGGCGCCGAAGGATCTCGGCGAAGGGCTGGTGGCAACCGCGACCGCGCCCGACGGCGTCATCGAGGCCGTCGAACATCCCGAGCGCCGCTTCCTCCTCGGCGTGCAGTGGCATCCGGAAAATTTCTGGCGCACCGGCGAGTTCAGGGCGTTGTTCGAGGCGTTTGTTCAGGCCTGCCGCTGAAACACTGCGAGCGTTTCGACATGCGCGGTGTTCGGGAACAGGTCCAATCCACTCACGTCCCCTAACGCATAGTCGGCATTGACGAGCATGCGCGCGTCGCGGGCAAGCGTCGCCACATCACACGATACGTAGACGATGCGTGCCGGCTTGAGCGCGGCGGCGGCGCGCACCGCGTCCGAGGACATGCCAGTCCGCGGCGGATCGACGATGAAGGTTTCGTTCGCGGCGGGCTTGTCGTGACGGAGGAAGTCTTCGACGCTGGTGCGGATGATGCGTGCGCGATCGGCGTACGGCGCGGCGTTTTCTTCGAGGTCGCGACCGCTGACGCCATCACCCTCGACCAGCGTGACCGGCGCGCTGCGCGCCGCCGCGAGCGACAGGCCGAACAGTCCCACGCCGGCATATAGATCGACGACTGGCTCGTCGGGAACGTGCGCCGACACCCGTTGCACCAGAGTCTCCAGCAGGAAACGATTGCCCTGGAAGAAGGCGCGCACATCCCGGCGCAGCCGCACCGCGCCAATTGAATCCGATACCATCGGCGTACCGGACAGCGTCACGACACCATGTCGATCGAGCACCTGCGCCGACAGACCGGTGACGTCTTCAGTTGCGAGTACTGCGAAGCGTTGCGGATCTGTTCCGGGCTCCAGTTCGAGGTGCACAGCACGTTCATCCGCGGGAATGTTCTCCGCGATCTCGATCGAGGCGAGACCGGCCAGCCTGTCGGAGCGTAGGCGCGCCTCCGCCGCGGCGATCCACGAGACCATCGCGGGCAGTACCTGCCCCGTCTGGTCGACGGCACATACGTCGTGGCTGCCCTCACGCACAAATCCGATGCGCCCACCGCGCACATGCAACCGCGCACGCATCCGGTAGCCCTGCTCGGGAGATCCGGTAACGGATGGCGCTGCGTCCAGCGGAAGCCGACCAATGCGCGTGAACGCGTCGCGGATGATCTCGGACTTGAGCTGAAGCTGCCGCTCGTATGCGACGTGCGCAAGCACGTTGCCGCCGCAGCGCCAGTCGGCGACCGCATCGCGGCGGTCAGCCGACGCGGCCACGACCTCAATGGTCTCCGCGAACAGGACGCCTTTTCCTGTTCGCTCCACGCGGGCGCGCACGCGCTCGCCCGGTATCGCCCCCCAGACGAGCACGACCTGGCCGTTGTGCCGCGCGAGCATGCGGCCGCCCGCGGTGGGCTTTTCGACGTCGAGCGTTAAGGATTCAGCCACAAGCGATCGTCTTTGTGGCTATTCGTAACCGATCGCCGGCAGGCCGGCGCGATCGCGCAGCAGGCGGTCGATGCACGCCCGACGCGACTGCTGGTACTCCTCTGCGGGCATCCGCGCACGGAACGGCTTCAACTCCTCGTCCGCTTCCGCCGCCAGCTGCTGCATTGTTATATGGTCGGCGTGATCGCGCAGCGCACCAATCAGCGAGGTGTCGAGTTGTCGCAGCCGATCGATCAGGGCGTCGCGCGCGTCGCCCCGAATGTTCTTTGCTTGCGCGCGCGCTGCATCCAGCTCGCGGACGACGGTGTCAAGCACTGCGTCGAGCGAGCGATCCGCTCCGCCGCGAAGCGTTGTCAGTCGTGCGATGACACGGTCGAGATGCGCCGGCAGGCTCGATCGCGGACTTTCAGGCGCCGCGCTGCTCGTATCAGACACGCTGACGCCGACCGAGCGCCGCCATTCGTCAAACACATCGAGGACATCGTCTTCACAGAATTCGATCGGAACTGCCCGGGCGCGCGAATCCTTCGACCGCCGCCGCTCGACGCCGCGATCGATGCCTTGCATGGCGAGCTTCAACGGAATTCCACGATTGAACCAGCCCTGGACGAGATCGAACCGCGGACCGGCCAGGCGAATGAGGTGCCCTTCATTCCTGCGACAGAGGTGTTGCTCAATCTGACGGCAGTAGTCGCCCACATCCTCGGGCTTGGTCACGACGTCCATCGAACCTCTCCAGAGATTACACGAACGATCCGATCGTCCACTCGCACCAGCAGCGCGCCTGTGGAGTCGATATCGTGCGCGATGCCGTGGCAGACATCCGTTTCCGCATCCCATTCGACGGACTTGCCGAGGTGCTGCGCGGCTCGCAGCCGCCACCCGGAGATGACGTCACTTCCGCGATCATGCTGCAAGGCCTCGTATCGGCACGCGAGTGCCGCAAGGCATTCGGCGAGCACGAGGCCGCGATCGATGGGTCGACCGAGCTCGCCTTCGATTGATGTCGCACGCTCTGCGACATCAGGCGGTAAGGCGGCGGGCTGCAGGTTGATTCCAAAACCGAGAACAACATGCTCTCCGGAGGGCGATGAACCAGCCTCCGCGAGAATGCCTGCAAGTTTGCGGCGGCCGACATATATGTCATTCGGCCACTTCACCCCGGCGCGAAGCCCCGTTGCCGCCTCAACGCCTTCGGCAACGGCCACACCCGCAGCGATAGTGATCAGTGAAAGCGCAGCGCGCGACGGATGCAGGATGACTGATACATACAATCCCGCACCCGGCGGCGACGACCAGCGGCGTCCGAGACGTCCGCGCCCCGACGACTGGGCGTTGGCGGCAATGACGACGCCCTCCGGTGCGCCGTTTGTCGCAGCCGCCAACGCAAGGTCATTTGTCGAGCCGACCTCGTCGTGCCACGAAAGATCTGTGAAGGAGCCGAGCCGTGAGCCGATGCGCGCAAACGCCTGGCGAATGTCGTCAGGAACCAAGCGGTTCAATCTCGAAGCTCAGATCCATCGCCGGCGCGGAGTGGGTCAGCGCGCCAACCGACACGTAATCCGCGCCTGTCGCCGCCAGCTCGGCAATCCGCTGCAGCGTGACGCCGCCGGAGATTTCGGTCTTCGCACGCCCGCCGCATCGCTGCACGGCCTTGACGATCTCGTCAGTTGACAGATTGTCCAGCAGAATGATCTCTGCGCCCGCTTCGAGCGCCTCGTCCACCTGGGCGAGCGTCTGCGCCTCCACTTCCGTCGGCATGTCGTGGTTACCCTTGCGCATGTTCGTCACCGCTGCGGCCACACTCCCGACCAGGCGCACGTGGTTGTCCTTGATGAGAATTCCGTCGTCGAGACCGCCGCGATGGTTCACGCCGCCACCCGCGCGCACCGCGTATTTCTCCAGCGCGCGGAGGATCGGGGTCGTCTTGCGGGTATCGAGAACGACGATGCGGCCGCCGGCGGCATCGACGAACTGTCGCGTAAGCGTGGCAATGCCGCAGAGACGCTGCAGAAAATTGAGCGCGGTGCGTTCCGCCGTCAGCAGCGCCGTCGCATGCCCGCGGATTTCCGCTATCTCCGTCCCCGGATCGCAGCGTTCGCTGTCACGCCGATGCACCGTGATCTGCGCTGCCGGATCGAGCTGACGAAACGCTTCCGCGGCGACGTCGATGCCGGCGATCACGCACCGGCATTTCGCGACGATCACCCCACGCGCCTTCTGCTCGCGATCGATAATCGTCTCCGTCGTGACGTCACCCCAGCCGAAGTCCTCGGCCAGCGCGCGGCGAACCAGCTCGCGGTATGCCCCGGGCTCGAGCGGCTCGAACGGCACCGGATTCAAGCCGCGGGTTCCTCCGCAAATTCGAGCTGCGGCTCCGACACGTCGGCGAACTGCAGATCCCGGATGTGCGTGGCGGCCTGGAAATCCCGGGCCGCAGGCCCCAGCCCGCTGAACGCCGACGGGAGCACGGCCCTGGTGATGACCGCCTTCGTCGGCTTCTTCAGCGTCGACTTGATGCGGCGCACTTCGGCCAGCGCGTTCTGCGTCGCTTCTCGAACCGTCAACGACTCCGGGTCATGGCCACCAATCGAGGCAACCACCTCGTCGGCGGTCGGCCACGCGGCCGTGTGGACGGAGCCGGCGCGCCACCACGACCAGACTTCTTCAGTAACAAACGGAAGAAAGGGAGCGAACAGTCTCAACAACGTCGACAGCGCGACGAGCATCGCGCTGTTGGCCGAGGCGGCACCGGCGCTGCCGAAATCACCGTAGCGCCGCGACTTCACGAGCTCGAGATAGTCGTCGCAGAACTCCCAGAAGAACCGCTCCGTCACCTGGAGCGCGCCGGAGTACTCGTATGCTTCAAGGTCCGCCGTGCACGCGGTGACGAGATCTGCCAGCGCCGTCAGCATGCCGCGGTCGAGCGGCTCGGTAATCGGACCCTGTGGGTCCGCCTGCATGAGGGCGAACCGCGCGGCATTCAAAATCTTGATCGCCAGTCGGCGACCGACTTTCATCTGGCTCGGCTCGAAGATAGTGTCGGCACCCGGACGCGCGCCGGCGGCCCAGTAGCGCACGCCGTCTGACCCGTGCTCCTGCAGCATCGCCCTCGGTGTGACCACGTTTCCTTTGGACTTCGACATCTTCTTGCGATCCGGATCCGTGATGAATCCGGACAGCGCCGCATGGCTCCATGGCAGCGATCCATGTTCGAGATGCGCGCGCAGCACCGTCGTGAACAACCACGTACGGATGATGTCGTGCGCCTGCGGACGCAAGTCCATCGGAAACACGCGCGCGAACAGATCGTCGTCATCGAGCCAGCCGCCGACGATCTGCGGCGTCAGTGAGGACGTTGCCCACGTGTCCATCACATCGGGATCGCCGGCGAAGCCGTTCGGCTTGTTGCGTTGCTCGGCGGTGAAGCCGCGCGGCGCGTCGTTCGACGGATCCACGGGCAGCTGCGATTCGTCGGACACGATTGGATGCTCGTAGTCGACGCTGCCATCCGCACGCACCGGATACCAGACCGGGAACGGCACACCAAAGAATCGCTGCCGGCTGACGCACCAGTCGCCGACGAGGCCGTTCACCCAATTCTCGTATCGATGGCGCATGTACTCCGGGTGCCACTGCAGCTCGCGGCCGCGCGCCAGCAACGCATCACGGAATTCCACGGTCTTGATGAACCATTGACGGCTCGTGATGATCTCGAGGGGACGATCGCCTTTCTCGTAAAACTTGACAGGATGCGTGATCGGCCGCGGCTCGCCAATCAGATCGCCTGACTGCCGCAGCTGTTCCACGATGACCGCGCGCGCCCGCACCGGCTGCAGGTTCGCAAGCTGGCTGTAGATCTGCTGCGCGCGCGCCGGATCCTTCGACTCCCAACCCGGCTGACCCCAGGTGATTGGCCGGAATGCCCCGTTCGGCTGAATCACAGCGCGCACCGGAAGCGACAGCTCGCGCCACCACGTCACGTCGGTGATGTCACCGAAGGTGCAAATCATCGCGATGCCGGTGCCCTTCTCCTGCTCCGCAAGTGGATGGGCCTTCACCGGCACTTCAACGCCGAACAGCGGCGTAATCACGTTCTTGCCGAACAACGGTTTGTACCGCTCGTCGTCCGGGTGCGCGACAAGCGCGACGCATGCGGGAATCAGTTCGGGACGCGTCGTCTCGATCTCGATGTGTGCAGGGACGGTCCCGTCGGTGGCTGGTATCGCCGACGGTTCTCCCAGATTGAAACGGATGCGGTGATAGGCACCTGGCTGTTCACGGTCTTCGAGCTCCGCCTGCGCGACAGCGGTTCGGAACTCGACGTCCCAGAGCGTTGGCGCCTCGAGCTGATATGCGATGCCGCGCTCCAACAGACGAAGGAACGCCGCCTGCGATACGCGCTGCGATCGCTTGTCGATCGTGGCGTAGGTCATCGACCAGTCCACCGAGAGGCCGAGATACCGCCACAGCTCCTCGAACGCCTTCTCGTCTTCTACCGTCAGCTGGTTGCACAGCCCGATGAAGTTCGGCCGCGACACGGGAATCGGATGCTTCGGCAGCTTCTCCGGCGGTGCGAACGACCCGTCGTACGGCAGCGACGGGTCGCAGCGCACGCCGTAGAAATTCTGAACGCGCCGTTCGGTCGGCAGCCCGTTGTCGTCCCATCCCATCGGATAAAACACAGCCTTGCCACGCATGCGCTGGAACCGCGCGATGATATCCGTGTGCGTGTACGAGAAGACGTGGCCGATGTGCAGCGAGCCGCTGACCGTCGGCGGCGGGGTATCGATCGAGAAGATCTCGTCGCGCGAGCGGCGGCGGTCGAAGCGGTAGGTCCCCGCCTCCTGCCATCGCGCGTTCCACTTCACCTCGAGTCCTTCGAGGGCAGGCTTTTCGGGAAGTGCTATCGGGTGGGAATCGTCAGCTCCGTGGGGCATCCCTACGGATTCTATCGATTTCTTCACGCACGAGCCGTTCGGCGACGCCGGAAACGATGTCCCTCACCATCGCCTGCATCTGATCCGAGGATCCGAGCGCCAGTTTCTGAATCACGCGTCTGGCCACATCGTCGATCATTGCCTCGGTCACGGCGGGCTGCGCTGCCCCATTCCCACCGATCCGCAGCGGTAGGGCACCAGGCTCGCCCTGCTCGACCGCAAGCAGAGCGTTGAACGCGTCCGCAATGATGCTACGGCCCGAGCTCGGCCCGAGCGGCTCGATCGCCGCGGGCGGCGCTGGAGGTGCGGCAGGAACAGCACTTGTCAACGTCGCAGGCAGATCCGGCGGTTCGATAGACGGCGGAGCGACAACGATCGACGGCGCCGGCGCCACAGGCGGAGGCAGCACCGGAAAGTCCATCACCGCGCCGTGCTCCGGCGCAGGCGGCATCCCCGCCAGCAGATCGTCGAGCGTCGGCACGTGCAACGAATCGTCCACGGGAACAGGATCGAGACCGGCGAACGGATCCGCGTCGGCGTGTGTAGGCGCCGGCAAGTCCAACGTGGGCAGATCGTCGAACGAATCGAGATCCTGGTCGAGGACGGGTCCATCCGAGGGCGTCGGCCGCACGTCGGGTTCTGATTCCAGCTGCTGTGCCGGCGCGCTGGTATGAGCAGTCGCGAACGCCTCGTCCAGTTTGTCGAAGTAGTCGTCGAGGGCATCGTCGACGATCGGCGCGGGCGCCGTCTGCATGTCCTCGATCTGCGGCAAACTCTCGACACGCGGCAGGAGGTCCTCGTCGCCGAGATCCATCAAGTCCTCGGCGATCGGCTCACGCTCTTGGCGTTTCGGGAGCTCCACCGGTCTGGGTGGCGCAAGCGCGGCAGCCGGACGCGGGATGTCCCCCACAGCCTGCGTCGGACTTCCTTTCGCGCCGCCAATCAGTTCGCGCACACGCGCAATCACATGATGCGGTTCGAACGGCTTCACAAGCACGCCGTCACATCTGGCTTCCTTTGCTTTGATCTCGTCAACGGGCTCGAACGCGCCGGCGAGGAGCAGCACGGGGATGTTTTCGAGCTCGGGGTTGCCTTTGACGAACGCCGACACCTCGTATCCGCTCCGTTTCGGCATGCCGATGTCGGCAAGGATGATGTCGGGCCTCTCTTTCGGGATGCGTGCGATCGCTTCTTCGCCGTCGCCCGCCGTCAATACCTGGACGTCCTCACCCGAGAAGGTGAGCTCGATGACGCGCTGGATGGTTACGCTGTCGTCGGCGAGCAGAAGCTTCTTCGGCATCCGACGCTACGCTTCGACGCGTGACCGCGTATTGCGGGTGATGAAGTCCACGATCTCCTGCATCGGCGTTCCCGGGAGAAAGATCCCTTTGATGCCGATCTCGTTCAATTTGGGGATGTCCATGTCCGGAATGATGCCGCCGACCACCACCAGCACGTCCTGCATCCCCTTCTCGCGAAGCAGCTCCATGACCCGAGGACAGATGTGCATGTGCGCACCGGACAGGATCGACAGCCCGATGGCATCAGCATCCTCCTGGAGCGCCGCCGCGACGATCTGTTCCGGAGTCTGCCGCAGGCCGGTATAAATGACCTCCATCCCGGCATCCCGCAGCGCACGGGCGATGACCTTCGCTCCACGGTCGTGGCCGTCAAGTCCGGGCTTTGCAATGACTACGCGGATTTTAGGCAAGCTGAAACCTGATACCTGGCACCCTACGCCTTTTAAATTATCGGCGTTTCCTCGTACTCGCCCCAGACCTCCCGGAGCGCGTCGCACATTTCGCCGACTGTCGCATACGCCCGGACAGCGTCAATCAGCAGCGGCATGGTGTTCGCGGACCCACGCGCCCCGTCTTTCAGCGCATCGAGTGCCCCGCGGACACCCACGTTGTCGCGCGTCCTGCGAAGCTCCTTGAGCTTCGACAGCTGCCGTTCGGCGGCTGATTCGTCGATGTAGAGGATGCCAATCGGCTCATCCTGTTCCGATACGAACTCGTTGACGCCGACGATGATCTTGTCGCGCTCTTCCACGCGCTGTTGAAACTTATACGCGCTTTCTGCAATCTCGCGCTGCGGATACCCCTTCTCGATGGCTGCCACCATGCCGCCCATGCGGTCGATCGTGTCGAAGTAGGCGAGCGCCTCTTCCTCCAGATCGGATGTGAGCTTCTCGACGAAGTACGACCCGCCGAGCGGGTCGACGATATTCGCCACGCCGGTTTCGTGGGCGATGATCTGCTGCGTCCGCAGGGCGAGCGTTGCCGCTTCCTCCGTGGGCAGCGCGAGCGCCTCGTCCAGCGAGTTGGTGTGTAATGACTGCGTGCCGCCGAGCACCGCGGCCAGCGCCTGCAGGGCGGTGCGGACGACGTTGTTGTAGGGCTGCTGCGCGGTCAGCGACACCCCCGCGGTCTGCGTGTGGAACCGGAGCTGCCACGAGCGCGGGCTTTTCGCCTTGAACCGATCCCGCATCACGTGCGCCCAGATGCGGCGCGCCGCGCGATACTTCGCGATCTCTTCGAAGAAGTCGCTGTGCGAGTTGAAGAAGAACGAGAGGCGCGGCGCAAAGGCGTCGACGTCGAGGCCGGCGTCAACACCGTACTGCACGTATTCGATGCCGTCGCGCAGTGTGAAGGCGAGCTCCTGCGCGGCAGTCGCACCCGCCTCGCGGATGTGATAGCCGCTCACCGAAATCGTGTTCCACCGGGGCACGCGCTCCGCGCAGAACGCAAACACGTCGGTGATAAGACGCATCGACGGCCGCGGCGGGTAAATGTATTCCTTCTGGGCGATGAACTCTTTGAGGATGTCGTTCTGAATCGTGCCCGAGAGGCAGTCCCAGGCGACGCCCTGCTGCTCCGCGACAACGAGATACATCGCGAACAACATCGATGCCGGCGAATTGATCGTCATCGACGTCGTGATCGCTCCGAGGTCGATGCCGTCGAAGAGCGTTTCCATGTCGGCGAGCGAGGTGACGTTCACTCCGCACTTACCGACCTCACCGAGCGACAGCTCGTGATCCGGATCTCGGCCCATCAACGTCGGCAGGTCGAAGGCGACGCTCAGCCCAGTACCACCCGCCTTGAGCAGCTGCTTGTACCGCCGGTTCGTTTCTTCGGGCGTCCCGAACCCGGCAAACTGCCGCATCGTCCAAAGCTTGCCGCGGTACCCCGCCGAATGAATTCCACGCGTGTACGGGAAAGTGCCCGGGTCCGCGAGGTCGCGCTCGTAGTCCAGCGCCGCGACATCCTGAGGCGTGTAGAGCTGATTGATAGGCCGCCCCGAGATGGTGGTGAAGCTTCCCCGCCGCTCTTTTGAGGCGGTCGCGCCGGGTGCAGCCGTTTTCATGTTCGTGACCATTGTACGAAACAATAACGGCCATGGCAGAGCACGGAGCGATCTTCGGGGCGATGCTTCAGGAATTCAACGTCGCCGCCCGCATCATCAACCTCGAGCCCGGCATCTGGAACATCCTCACGCATCCCAAGCGCCAGATCATCGTGTCCTGTCCCGTTCAGATGGACAACGGAGAAATCGAGTGCTTCACCGGCTATCGCGTCCAGTACAACATCACCCTCGGGCCGGCGAAGGGTGGTATCCGCTATCACCCGGACGTCTCGCTCGATGAGGTCACGGCGCTCGCCGCATGGATGACGTGGAAGTGCGCCGTCGCGCATATTCCGTTCGGGGGCGCCAAGGGCGGCATCGTCTGCGATCCGACGAGGATGTCGCGGCGCGAGCTCGAGGCGCTCACCCGCCGCTACGTCGCCGAGATCGTCGATGCCATCGGTCCGGAGAAGGACGTGCCGGCCCCTGACGTGAACACCAACGATCAGATCATGGCGTGGGTGATGGATACCTACAGCATGCACGTCGGCCACACGGCGACGGCGGTTGTCACGGGCAAGCCGATCGAAATGGGCGGATCGCTCGGCCGCCGCGAGGCCACCGGACGCGGTGTCATGATCGCGACGCGCGAGGCCGCCAGACATCTTGGCCTGGACGTGAAGAACCTGACGGTCGCGGTACAGGGCTTCGGCAACGTCGGATCCGTTTCCGCGGATCTGCTGGCGAAGGCTGGCGCGAAGATCGTCGCAGTCACGGACTGGAAAGGCGGCGTCTACAACGCGAAAGGCCTCGACATCCCCAAGCTGCTGGAATACGCGGCTGCGCACGAGAAAACCGTCGACGGCTTCCCCGGCGGCGAGGCCCTCTCAAACGACAAATTGTGGGGACTCGACGTTGACGTGCTGATTCCGGCGGCGCTGGAGAATCAGATCACGATGCAGAACGCATCTCAGATCAAGGCAAAGATCATCACCGAAGGCGCCAACGGTCCGACCACTCCCGATGCGCATAAGTTCCTGCACGACAAGGGCATCTTCGTCATCCCCGACATCCTCGCCAACTCAGGCGGCGTGACCACCTCGTACTTCGAATGGGTGCAGGACCGCTACGGCTATTTCTGGGAGGAGAAGGACGTCAACGAGCGGCTCGAGAAAAAGATGTGCGAAGCCTTCGATGCGGTGCTGAAGACGTCCCTCCGCTACAAGGTCGACATGCGCGTTGCCGCCTATATCGTTGCCATCCAGCGCGTCGGCACGGTGACGAGAATGCGCGGGATGTACGCGTAGCTCGCTCAAGGCCTGCGGCCGGCGCGAGTGCGCCTACCGCGTGCCGCCAAGCGCCTTGAGCTCCGGCTGCGTGCCCTCGAGCACCGGGTACTGATCGACGTTCAGCATCATCGACACGGTGCTGTACCATCCCGTCACCGCGATGATGTCAACAACACCGCGCTCGCCGAAGGCGTTCTTCGCGGCGGCGAAGGTCGTATCGCTCACCTGCTTCGTATTCAGCAGCTCCGAGACGAAGTTGTAGACCGCTTCCTCATCCTTCTGCATGGCCGCAGGGCGACGGCCGGCAGCGATCGCATCGCAGATCGCCGCGCTCAGTCCGGCCTGCAGCGCCGAGCGATGATGCGCCTGCCATTCGTACTGCGCGGTCCAGTGCCGAGCGGTGACGAGGATGGCCAGCTCGTAGAGCCGCTGCGGCAGTGATGACTTGAAGCGCGTTGACGCGCCGAACTCCTGACCGAGGTCGCCGATCTCCGGGCTGCGCAGCAGCACGTTGAACGGTCCGTTCACGCCGCCGCGTGGGCCGGCAATGAGATGCTCCACCATCATCTTCTGCGCAGGTGTCATCTCGTCGTAGGTGAGCGGCTTGAAGCGATTGCCGCGCAGTTGAATCCTGCGGGGGTCGGGCCGCTGCGCGGGCGGCGCCTGCGCAACCACGGTCACGACGACAGCGAACGCACACGCGCAGACAACGAGCAGTCGAGTCATGACTCCTCCATCGGCGCGGATGATACCGCTAGTCGAGAGCTTTGACCTTATCGTCGAGAAAGCGCGCCCAATTGCTGCGCGATTCGGGCGGCAGCTCCAGCAGGAGCTTCTTCAGATCGCCGTCGCGAGGCTTCACGTAGAACTGATACGCGTAGCGCTCGCGCAGCGGCGCATCGGGCGGCAGCGTGGCGCCGTGCGCCGCCCTGGAGTTGACGAATGCGAGCAGCGTGTTCGGCCGGAACGGTACCGTGCGCGCCAGCTCCACCGGCAGCCCTTCGTCCTCGGGATAGAACTTCCCCATCGTGCTCGATGTAAACGGCCTGCCGACCCGAAACAGCTGCGTGCCATAGGCCTCGCTGTCGCCCGGCCGCGCGAAATAGACGAGGCCGGTAATGACGACGCGCTTCGGATCGAGATGCGGTTTCAGGTGATAGCCAGGGCGGCGCAGATGCAGGCGGCCCGCGAACCCGCGATGCGGAATCGCCGCCGCGCGCACGCCGAAATCACCGCGGGCCGTCTCCGCGTAGTGCTCGACGACGGCGGCGTGAAAGCGTTGATGCAGCGCCGGCGCGAGAACGCCGGCAACAACGTCTTCGTCGAAGAACTTCCAGACGCGCTGCGTGAGCGCCGGCGCGGTCCCCAGATGCTCGTCGATGTGAAAGTCCTGCTTGACCGGGTCGCGCGACGGAAACAGCTCCGCCGGAGGAATGGCCGCGTTCACCAGCTCGTAGAAATCACTCGGCAGGATGTTCTCCATGACCGCGTGCGTGGTCGGGTCGTTTGATACCTGCGCGCGCTCAACAACGTTGAGGATGTGCGCACGAATCGGCTCGAGCCGCAGCCGCTCGTCGAGCGAGGCGAGCATCGGCTCACGACCCTGCATCCATTCCTTCACCGCGAGCGCGTCATGCGCCTCGCGCAGCGAACTGAGCTCCGCCTGCACGCGCGACAGCTCGCGCTGCAGTGTCTTGACGGACGCGTCGACATCTTTCGACCACGCGCGTCGCAACTCGGGCAGCAGCGCGGTCTTCAGGCGTGAGTAGACGAACCCGAGCACGAACGGCAGGATAACACGCCGTCCAACAGCAGCCTCTATGGCGTCACGCGGAAGGCGACGAGCTCTTTCGCGGTTTCTCCGGATGCGCCCTTCGTGGTGATCTCGATCACGTACTCGCCTGCGGGAATGGTGGCGAGGCTCATGTCGATCTGATGCGTGCCGCCGGCCGTCGCCGGCTGAACCGGTACATCGGTGAACTTCTGACCGTTGCTGTTCAGCAGCGCAGCCGTCGGTGTCGGTACCTCGTTGCCAGGTCCGTAGCTGTCGAACCGGATCAACAGCCGCATCGTACGAGAGAACTCGCGGTTCGCCGGCGGCACCGCAGCGGCATTCGATGCGACCGCCTGGAATTCGCGCGGCGTGCGCATGGCGTAGACACGCGGCGTGCTGATTGCCGGACGCGCGGCCGTCAAATCGGGAATGGTGATGTTGCGGATCTCCTGATCGAGAACACCACCGCCCGCACCTTCGACGGTCATCCGCAGTTCCAGCTTGCCGGGCGGCGCTTCAAACGTCAGCGCCTGCGGCGCGGCGGTCGTCGCCGCACTGGCCGCTGCCGGCAGCGACGCGCTCGCGCCCGTCGCCTGCGGATTCGCGCTGGCGAGCTGCCCGGCATCAGGCGAGCGGCCGCGATAGACGAGGTCGCCCTTTTCGGTTGCCGCGATGACGGACACGCGGCCGGGAGCGGGATCGCTGCGAAGGTTGCTGACACCCGTCGTCTTGGGCAGCGGCTCCCAGACGAGCGTGACCTTCGTCTTGCCGTTCTGCCCGCGCTCCGTCCCAAGCCACGTCCGCACGAACTTGCCCGCCTGCACCGGGACCGCGATCGACGCGAGCGCCTGCATGACCGGCTTGGCGGAATCGGGCACCGCGGGACCCGTCGCCTTCTCGGCCTTCTTCACGTCCTCGGTCGTCGCCGCCCAGTAACCACGACGCGCACGGATCTGCAGGCCACGCTTCTTCGCGGCCGCGCTCAACTGCACCTTGATCTGATGGAACTTGCCATCGACTGGCGCCTGCGACGAGGTGTAGCCCAGAAGGTAGTAGGCGGTGGAATCCTGCAAAGCCTGCGCGAGCCCCTTGGCGAGGTCGTTGCGGCCGACAATCGCACGGCCGTCGGTTTCCTCGGCGATCGAGCGCAGCGTGTCCGTGGACGCCTGCAGCATGTTGCGATCCTGCTGCGGGCCGACGTTCTCGTCGATATCGAATTCGTTGGTCGCCAGACCGCGCGGATCGAGCGTGTAGATCGCCGTATTGTTCCGCGTCGCTGCGATGAAGACATCCTTCAACTGCGAGTAGAGGTCGGCCGTGGAAAACGCCTGCGCCGTCTGCTCGCGCGGATCGTTCTCACCAGCGAACGGATTGAATGCGTTCGGGTTACCGAGGTTCGGCTGCGAGGCATCCGCGCTGCGCAGCTGCGGCGGCAGCATCGCCTGCAACCCTTCGCTGACGTAGATGATCGACTTGCGGCCTTCACGGATCGAGCCGAGGCGTGTGGACAGACCACGCAGCGCGGTCATTACCACCTGATTGCGGATCTGCTCGACGACCTCGGTCGGCGCGCGTTGATACTGTTCTTCGAAGAGGTTGCGAGGCTCGTACTTGTACTTGCGACCCTCGAAATGCTGAACGGCGTTGATGATCTTGTTGTGGTCGCGCGTGAAGTCGATGTCGCTGACCGGCGTCAGCGGATACATGATGGCCACCATGTCGAGCGGCCGCAGGTTGTTCTGCACCCAGTCGCTCAACGGCTGCCGCACCGCCAGCGAGCTGCCGAGGCGCGTGTGGTAGTCGTCGAGGAAGATGACGAACACGCGCGTGTCGTCGCGCGCCGCCTCGCGCTCCTCGTCGTCGCGATTCTTGATCTGCTGCGGCGGCGGCTCGCCCGGCTTCGGATTGCCGTCAACCTTGATGAACCGGAACTGCTCGATCTTCTGTGGCTTGTTGTCCTCGATGATCTCGAAGTCGGACTGCTTCAGGTCGGTGACCGGCTGTCCCTTCGAATCCGCTACATATGCGTCGACCGTGACGAAGTTGATGCCCGACCGGAAGGTCAGCTGCGTCTGGTCGGCAGGCTGCGGCTGGCCGGCGGGCGGCTGGGTCTGGCCGGCGGCCTGCTGGGCACGCACCGCCAGGCTGCCCGAAAGTGCCAGAATCAGGGCTACGAAAAACGCGGCTAACAAGCGGGGTCCCCGCCGCGCACGCTTGTGCGGTGGGGTACGGAGGCGCATTCCAGTCATGATAATCCTGTTAACGAGTTGGACGCATGCAACAAACTGACAGCCTTCCGATAGCTCTTACTCAGCTCAGCCAGGACGAAACGCTCTTTCGCGACAGCGTTTACGAGTTCGCCGACCGCGAAATCCGGCCGCTCGTCCGCGAGATGGACGAGCACGCAAAGATCCCGCCGGACCTGCTTCGCAGGCTTTTCGACCTGGGTGTGATGGGCATCGAGGTACCCGAGAGCTACGGCGGAGCCGGCGCCACCTTTTTTCACTCCGTGTTGGCGGTTGAAGCACTCTCGCGCGTCGACCCCTCGATCGGGGTTCTCGTTGACGTCCAGAACACGCTCGTCATCAACGCTCTCGTGCGCTGGGCGTCCGACGCGCAGAAGTCGGCCTACCTGCCGAAGCTGGCGTCCGGCACGATTGGCGCCTACGCGCTCTCCGAATCGGGCTCGGGCAGCGACGCCTTCGCGATGGCAACGCGAGCCGTCCAGCATGACGATGGATTTGTGTTGAACGGCCGCAAGCTCTGGATCACGAACGGCAGTGAGGCGGGGTTGTTCATCATCTTCGCGAACATCGATCCCGCGGCCGGGTATCGCGGCATCACCGCGTTTCTCGTGGAGCGCGGCTTTCCCGGCTTCACCGTTGGCAAGAAGGAAGACAAGCTCGGCATCCGTGCCAGCAGCACGTGCGAGCTCCTGCTCGAGGATTGCCACGTGCCGCGCGCCAATGTGCTCGGCGAGGTGGGCAAGGGCTACAAGGTCGCCATCGAGACGCTGAACGAAGGGCGCATCGGCATCGGCGCGCAAATGGTGGGACTCGCGCAGGGTGCGCTCGACGCGACAATGAAATACACCAAAGAGCGCAAACAGTTTGGCAAGGCGATCGCCGACTTCCAGGGCGTGCAGTTTCAGATCGCACGCGCAGCGACGGAGCTCGAGGCGGCGCGGCTGATGGTCTATAACGCCGCGCGTCTACGCGACGCGGGGATGCCGTTCCTCAAGGAAGCGGCAATGTGCAAGATCTTTTCATCGGAAGTCGCGGAGCGCGGCAGCTCGCTGGCGGTGAATCTGTACGGCGGCTACGGCTTCGTCAAGGATTATCCGGTCGAGAAATTCTTCCGCGACGCGAAGATCGGTCAGATCTACGAAGGCACGTCCAATCTGCAGCTGCAGACGATCGCCAAGCAGATACTCGGCTAACCCTTCGGCAGCTCCACATCGGCGACCGCTTCTCGCAGTGCTTCGGTCCGCCCGGCGAAGAGCTCGATCGCGCGCACGTCCTGCGTCAGCCGTTCGATGACGTGTCCGCGGCGGAAGCTATCCACGCCAACCGCTTGCGTTGCACGCACGACCGCCGCCTGCGCGGCCGTCGTCGCGGCCAGCTTCGCCATCGACGCTGCCGCCAGCGGCACATTCGCGCCGTGCGCCGCCGCCTGCCACGTGAGCATGCGTGCCGCTTCGAGATCCGTCGCGGTGTCCGCAAGTAATCCTTGAACCGTCTGCTCGCCGCCGGCGCCATGCTCGCGCGTCGCCACCGACAGCGACTCGCGCAGCGCCCGGTTGCCGATGCCGAGTGCGACCGATGCGATCAGCGTTCTCGCCAGCGCCATGATGCGCGTCGTCTCCGTTGATGCCAAGCACGGCGTCCCCGCAAACATCACGTACGCCCACACGAAGCCGCTCAGTGCCGACGTGCGCACCTCGCTCAGCTGGACACCAGGACTGTCGAGAGCAACAGCACACGCCGTCATCTGCGAACCGTTGCGCGCGCCGACGATGGCAATGCCATGGTCGGTGATGGGACCGACCCACGCGGCCCGGCCGCCCAGCTTGCCGTTGTCGATGCTTGGAACATCTTCCGATGTCAACGCGATGGCACCGACGATCTCACCGCGCGCGAGGGCCGTGAATCGTTCGTCATGCGGAAATGCTTGGAGCGTTGTCGTATGCAGCGCCAGCGTCATCCCGGCAGCCGCCGACTCGCATGCCAACGCTTCGACGGCCAGCGATGCTGCCACGAGATCCGCGGTTGCATCGATCAGGCCAACGCGCGCTGCGCCCATGATGACGTCGGATGCGGCCGCACCCTCCGCCAACTCGCGCCCAAGCGTCTGCGCCTTTTCGCGCCACGAGCGCTGGACCTCGGTGAAATCGAAATCCATTCGTTGACAACCTACCACGGGCCATCGAGACATGGTTCATCTCCGTGCCCCCGTGGTTCGTGACTATGAGGAATTTCCGAGTCTGGCGAAGATGGGTTTGAGGCGCGCGGCGCTCTCGTGCAGATCCTCCGGCAACACGCGCGTTGTCCCCACGACCGTCATGAAGTTGGTGTCGCCGTTCCACCGCGGCACGAGGTGAACGTGCACGTGTTCGAGGACGCCGGCGCCGGCCGGTTTGCCGAGATTCACCCCGACATTGATGCCGTGCGGAGTGTACGCCTCGACGAGCGCCTGCTCGCACAGCGCCTGCAGATCTGCTATTTCGTACCGCTCCTCGGCCGTCAGCGCGCCGAGTGACGGCGTATGGCGGTACGGCACGACCATGACGTGTCCGTTGTTATACGGATACTTGTTCAGGATGACGTAGCAGGTCTTGCGCTCGTAGACGATGAGGGAATCTGGGTTGGGAAGTCGGGGCGCGTCGCAGAAGACGCACCCCTCATCTGGCTTACTGCTGGTCACGTACTCGAGTCGCCACGGCGACCATAAGAAGTTCATGAAGCTTGAAGGTCGAAGTCGGAAGTAGCTTACTTCCAACCTCTAACTTCCAACTTCAAACTTCCGCTACCGCGCCGCTGACATTGCCCGTGATCGATGCCGCTTCTTCCGCTTCCGCTTCGCGGTTGATCAGCTCCTTCAGCTCCTTGCCGGGCTTGAAGTAGGGCACTTTCTTCGGCGGCACGTCCACTTTGTCGCCCGTCTTCGGATTGCGCCCTTTGCGCGGCTCGCGCTT